>Ga0078972_1010467_pt1 | contig 17308 bp, 17 predicted proteins | sample YelNatPaOPGAMG01_FD_67568 | JGI IMG/M metagenome (GOLD analysis project Ga0078972, IMG submission 67568) | Hot spring thermophilic microbial communities from Obsidian Pool, Yellowstone National Park, USA - OP-RAMG-01 (SPADES assembly) (version 2) | ecosystem: Environmental > Aquatic > Thermal... | reverse complement strand
CGCTCTATGTAGTTGGTTGTGCGCACGAGCCGGTGTTGTGGCTTCGGGAGGTCTAGGTAAGCGATTGGAGTAAGAAGGCCATAGTGAACGCTGGGGTGAAACGATGTACAGCGTTCAATTGGATAAGGAACAGCTCAATGAGCTGAACAGGTTGGCCCGCAACCCGGCTACGAAGCCAAGGACCAGGCAGCGGCTCGAGATGGTGCGGCTGCGCGCGCTGGCCAGCAAGGCCCAGGCTCTCCGTCGGCAGGCCCACGCCGAAAGTGCCTCTTTATTCCACTATGCTGCTTAGACGCGCTTCCCCCGCCGTATGGCGACGTGGAGTGCCCGTCGGCCTTTCTCCTCGCCGACATTGCGAACCCGGCGCGTACCGTCTTCATCGTGGAGCTCTGCGAGATGAAAGGCCGCACCGACTCGCCCATGACAGGCGACCATGTGATGCCGCAGTACTGGGGAAGTCCACCCAGGGTTGCCGATGCCGAGATGCAGGCCCGTCAGTGGGATCCGGAGACCCAAAGGCCCCAAAACTGTGGCGTACAGGCGGCACAACGGCGGCTCAAACTACGTGTTTGCAGATGGTCACGCCAGATGGCTTCGCTTCGAGCAGACCTTCCAGCAGCAGGTGGGCCTCACCCCGGAGGTGGACCTGTACGACCCGGGTCGCCGCTGAGCGCGCAAGAGCTAGGCTCTTCACTGCTGGCGGGCCCCATGCACGACAAGACGGGACTTGTATGGCCCCCATCTCAGGGGATCTCCCCGGGCTCACCGGGAAAGGCAGAAACCAACGAGGCCAGGAAGGATACACCCCATTCGTCCCTGGTCTCGTTGCTTCTGTGTTCCGATCGCGGGCAGGGGGCGGACCTGAGCAGGTGGGAACTCCTAGCCCATATCCACGCACATGCCGTGCACACGATCATCCTAAGCGAAACCGCGTGAGATAGCGGCGGAGAGGGCTTCCGCAGAGCCCCTCCTTGGTGACGTTCAGTGCGCCGTGTGAACGGCAGGTGAAAAGCCCCCTAACGGCCTGGCGGACACAAGACGGCAACAAAGGCCCACACGCCACACGTAGCGTGTGGGCCTCGTCATTAGCGCCATATCTTGTGTGGAGGGTGGAGGCGTGGACCGGATTCGAACCGGTGAATAGCGGTTTTGCAGACCGCTCCCTTAGCCACTTGGGTACCACGCCTCAAGCGACGTCAGCTCATGCCGACATCCCTATACTACCACACGCTCAGCTCATGTGCAACCCCGGCTCAACTGGCTTTCCGGCGAACCTCACGTTTGGGCACCCACCTGCAATCGCTGGGATGATCGACACCTCATCCCCGTCCGAGACGGGCGTCGCCGGACCCTGCAGGAAGCGGGCATCTTCTTCGTTGACGAATATGTTGACGAAGCGCCGAAGCTCGCCGTTCTCGTCTCGCAGCCGCTCCGCGAAGCCAGGATACCTGCGCTCAACGTCCTCAAGCACCTCACCAACGCTTGAGCCGGATGCCTCGACCATGTCGCTGCCGCCGACAAGGTTGCGCAGCGGCGCGGGTATTCGCACTGTAACAGCCATGCGATGTCACCTCGTGATGAAGGCCGACGCCCATGGCAGTGGGACATCCACCACCTACCCGCGCTTCGCGCGGCTTAGGTGCCCGGTCCTCACTCTGCCATCGCCAGCTCCTGGAACGTGGGCGTCGATAGATAGCGCTCTCCCGTGTCAGGAAACACCACCACTATCAACTTACCCTCATTCTCGGGGCGTTTCGCCACCTCCACGGCCGCCCATGCAGCGGCTCCGGATGAGATGCCGCACAGAATCCCCTCCTGAGCAGCCAAACGGCGAGTCATCGCCACGGCGTCATCGTTCCTAACCTGCACGATCTCGTCCACCAGGTCCATCCTCAGCACCTCCGGCACGAAGCCGGCCCCGATGCCCTGAATGGGGTGGGGGCCCCGCTCTCCGCCGGACAACACCGCAGAGGCGGCCGGCTCAACAGCGATGGCCTTGAACGACGGCTTTCTTGGCTTGATGGCCTCCGCCACTCCGGTGATAGTCCCCCCCGTGCCCACGCCGCTAACGAGGATGTCCACGAGTCCGTCCGTATCGCGCCATATCTCCTCGCCGGTGGTGCGGCGGTGCACCTGTGGGTTGGCGGGGTTGGTGAACTGCTGAGGCATGAAGTACTTGGGGTCGGAAGCCACTAGCTCCTCGGCGCGCCTTATGGCACCGGGCATGCCCTCCGCCGCAGGCGTCAGCACCAGCTGCGCGCCGAACGCCCTAAGCAGGCTGCGGCGCTCGATGCTCATGCTCTCGGGCATGAACAACACTACCTGGTACCCCCTCGCGGCACCCACCATCGCCAGGCCAATGCCTGTGTTTCCGCTGGTAGGCTCCACAATCACGCTGCCCGGCTTCAGCTTCCCCTCGCGCTCTGCCGCCTCGATCATGGACAGCCCGATTCGCTCTTTCACACTTCCGCAAGGGTTGAACGATTCCAGTTTGGCGGCCACGGTTGCCACGCAGCCGTTGGTTACCTTGTTGAGCCGGACCAGCGGGGTGTGTCCGATGAGTTCGGTTATGTCGCTAGCTATCTTCATTGCCATGGATGCTCCGTTCAGCGCCCAAAGCGGGTGTTGGCCACAAGCGGAGGAGCGGGCGCAAGCCCCCCGGCGGATGCCAAGACGGGCCGCACGGCGCCAAAGCTAGATGTTCGCCATGTAGCTAAGGCCCAGGTCTAGCTCATGCTGGCGCAGAAGCAGCTGCTCGAGCGTGGTCGAGTCCAGCACCGCCTCAACGGCGTGCCTGATGGCCGCCCACATCTCCCCCACGGCGGTACGGGGCTCGACGTCTGCGGAGCTGGGCACCGTCAGCACCTCGCCGCGGAGGGCTCGAACCACGTCGCCAGCCGTGATGCGCCCGGGAGGGGCAGCAAGCACGTACCCGCCAAGCGCTCCCCTAAGGCTGTTCACAATACCCGCCCTGCGAAGGGCCACTAGAATCTGATTGAGGTACGCCTCGGGTATGCCCTGCCTGTGCGAGATGTCCCGGGTTTGCGACGGCCCGGCCGCGTAGTGGGCAGCTAGGTCCAACGCCGCGCGTATGCCATACTCCTCTCTGGCTGTAAACATGAGCTATTCCTGACTTTCCGTGGTGCTTATATCGTGATTATCATACCGCAGCGGCGGGCCCGAGTCAAGGGCGCCTTGCAGATGCCCACCAGAAGGGGACCCCAACCGCACCAAGCCGCCCTCCGCGACGCTGGGATTCTCATCAAGCGCCACCGATACTGTCATGGGGATCACCGCCTGCTGGCTTCGATCGGCCTGTAGCTCGGTGCGGCGCATTCCATGCTACCGAGCGTGAAGCCGCCGAACGTAGCATGGGCTAGTTATGGAACAACAACCTTGGGTGGAGGTGGACACTTGCAACTGAAGCTGTACGCGCCTATATGGGTCGTGCTAGTGCTGGCCGTGGGCCTTACCCAGGCGGGGTGCGGTGGCGGCGCGCCTCCCACTATCACTCGCATCTCCGTGCAAGACGAGGCGCAGGCTGGCCAGGCCGTCAAAGCCTCCGTCGACGTGGGTCGGCCTGACTTGCTTAGCCGCGTTGAGTGGAGCGTGCAGCCCAACGTCGGCCGCTTCCTCAACGACCACGAGAACCCCGTCACCTGGATCGCCCCCGCGGACGTCACCGATGGGATGGTGGTTACCCTCTCCGTCAAGGTCACCGACTCTCGCGGCCACGTTGCCACCGATTCCCGCCAGATCATATTGCACCCAGCGAACGGCGCCACGCCTCCGCTTAGCGGCCCGCTTGCCGTAACCTCAGTCGCTGTGTCAGAGGGAGGCCAGGTTACCGGGCCCGGCCAGCTGGTTAAGGTTACTGCCGCGGTGTCTCGGCCGGACCTTGTGAAGGACGTTCAGTGGACCGTTGACCCGGCTGATACCGGCGTGCTGCTGGTGGATAATGAGCTCACCGCCTCCTGGATTGCGCCCACGCAGGTCTCGCAGGATACCGTGGTCACCCTCAAGGTGTTGGTGACGGGCACCAGCGGAGAGGCTGTCACCGGCTTCACCCGCGTAATGGTGCAGCCGCCGGGCTCTGGCACACAGCCGGAGGCGCCGCTGCGCATCACCAGTGTAAGCCAGACGCAGGGCAACCCCGTTGCGGCCCCCGGCGACGTTATCAAGGTGCAGGCAACCGTAAGCGGTGGCCACACGCTCGCCTCCATTCAGTGGAGCGCGGATGGCGGCACCCTGGCCGTGTCTCAGGGCGATACCGCCACATGGATAGCCCCCACCTCCCTCTCGCAAGACACCACCTACACCCTAACCGTGGTGGCCACGGACGTGTCCGGCGCCAGCGACCGGGCAGCATTCAGGATACTCGTGAGGGCCAACGGCGCCACGCCCGTGCCACCGCTGCGTATCTCCGAGATGAAGCTGGTGCAGGGCCAACAGGTTGTGGCGCCGGGCGCGGTTGTGCAGGTTCAGGCTACTGTAACCGGCGGCCGCGCGCTCGCATCCATGCAATGGACCGCCGATGGCGGCACCCTAGCCGTGGCTCAGGGAAGCACCGCCACCTGGATCGCTCCCAGCGCCGTTTCTCAAGACACCACATACACCCTAACCGTGGTTGCCACCGATGTGTCCGGCGCCAGCGATGTCGGCACGTTCAAGATCGTCGTTAGGTCAGGGGGCTCTACCACCCCGGGCACCAACCTGCCTCCAACGGGGCTTGCGTTCCAAATAACGGGGCTCAGCGGTGTGAGCGCGGCCCGCCCCGGGGACTTGGTCTCCATAACCGTCACGTACAACGACAACGGTACCCCGGTGGATGAGATCAAGTGGACCGTTGAGTCCGATCCACAGGCGCTGCCGGGCGTCCTGATGGTGTCTCAGGGACCAACAGCAACGTGGATGGCTCCCAACGTACAGCCATCCACAAGCACACAAGTGTACACGTTCAGGGTGACCCTCAAGAACCGCCTTGGGCTTACAGCAACCGGAGAGACACAGGTGGCCGTCCGCTGGTGATCCAGGCGAAGCCACCACTGCCGACGCAGCCACCCTGGCGGAGCAAGCGAAAGGAGAGTTGGATGAAGAAGCTATTGGCAATGGCTGCCCTGTGCCTTGCCAGCGCAGTGCCCGTGGCGGCGCAGGAGTTGCCACTGGTGCAAGTACAGGACGTCACCGCCTACGCCGGTCAGGTGGTGGACGTGAGCATCACCGTCAACGCCGCCGTTAGGGGCGTGGCGGGAGCGGATATGGTGGTGGAAACCGTGGGCACCATCGCCAGCGGCACTGGCACCCTCACCCCGTACACCATTCCGGATCCAACGGCCGGCACCACCGCGGCAACCCCCGGAAGCCTGTGGGATATGCCCGTTGCCCAGGAGCAGCGTACCACCGCCCAGGGCACGAACCAGCTGGAGTACCGGCTGGCGTTGGCCCAAAGCCGCAGCTTCGACGGCCCGGGCACCCTGGTGAAGATCCCCATCAAGATCGACGAGGGCGTGATGTCCGACATGAGCTTCCCGCTCAAGTTGGGCAAGGTCGTCCTGTACGACATCAACGGCAACCCGATCTCCGTGATGACCAAAGACGGCACCATCAACATCAAGGGCGGCCGGTACGGCGACCTCAACGGCGACGGCCTGGTGACCGTGGGAGACGTCATCCTCGCCATCCGAATGGCCATCGGTCAGCTCACGCCCACGGACAAGCAGCTCCACTTTGCAGACGTGACGCCTGTTTCCGCGGCCGGCGTTCGTGGTGACGGCAAGATCACGCTGGCGGACGTTACCATCCTGCTCCAAATGGCTTTGGGCATAGCAACAACCGGTGGTGGCGGCGCCGGCGCGGGCGGCTAGTTTCCATCCACATCCAGCCCCCACGCGGCCCTCGTGGCGTCCCCCGCGAGGGCCGCGCTGCGTCTCAGCCGCGTGACGGAAAGACTCCCGCCATCCTCCGTCGTAATCACCCTCGGGACGTTTTTCATAATGGCACCGCTTGTATCCGCCAACCAGCTGATTGAGCTAGAGCGCCGATACTTAGCGCCCTATGCCCAGGACCCCCAGACCGCTCGCGGCAGGCGACATCCAGAGCCGCCGCACCCGTACCGCACGCCCTTTGGGCGAGACCGAGACCGCATCATCCATTCCGTTGCTTTCCGGCGCTTGGAGGCCAAAACGCAGGTGTTCCTCAAAGCGCCCAACCAAGGACCTCCGCCTTGGCCGCCCCTTCCCGCCGGAGGCACATACCGCACCAGGCTGACGCATACGCTGGAGGTCGCTCAGATCGCGCGCTCCGTGGCCCGCATGCTGCGGCTCAATGAGGACCTGACGGAGGCGATCGCGCTGGCGCACGATTTGGGCCATCCTCCCTTTGGGCACGCCGGAGAGCGCGCCCTGAACAGCCTGTTGGCGCACAACGGCGGCTTCAACCACAACTGGCAGTCGCTGCGGGTGGTAGACCTGCTGGAGCGGCGGTATGTTCGCTTCCCAGGCCTTAACCTCACGTGGGAGGTGAGGGAGGGCTTGGCGAAGCATGGCTCCCCAGGTGGCTGTCCCCCGGAGTTCGCGGGGCTGCCCCAGCCGTCCCTGGAGGCGCAGGTGGTGGACGTGGCCGACGAGATCGCGTACAACAACCACGACGTCGACGACGGCCTGGCATCCGGCCTCATCTCGTTGGACGACCTGGCGCAGGTGGGGCCGTGGCGGCAGGCTTGGGAGCGCGTCTCTGCTCAGCACGCCGACGCGCCCATCGCGCTCAAGATCTCCGCGACGGTGCGCAGCATCATAGACGCGCAGGTGACGGACCTGGTGCGCTCAACCAGCAGCCGGCTTGCTAAGCTGGGCCTCGGCTCAGCGGACGAGGCGCGCGCCTTGCCCACCCCGGTGGTTGGCTTCGGGCAGGGCATGCAGAAGGCAAACGCAGAGCTGAAGGCCTTTCTGATGCAACGGCTGTACCGACATCCCACTGTTGCCGCCGCAGTGGACGATGCCGCCGCCAAGCTGGCGGATCTGTTCCATGCCATCTGCTCCGGTCGGCTGCAGATGCCCAACCCGGCCCCGGATGCGGAATGTGACGCTCAGCGGGCGGCGGCGGACTACCTAGCCTCCATGACCGACGCACAGGCTATGTGGCTGTGGAACTCGCTTCGGGAGGGGCAGTAATGGACGCGAGTTGTCAAGCCTCACTCGGAGCCGAGCCGGATCTCCGGGTCCAGCTTGGCCCCGTGGGGAGTATGGTACCACCGCCGTTCGTTGATGCGGAACAGGCCCCACACTACCTGCACCGTGGCGGCGGTTGGGTAGAGGGCCAGCAGCACCAGAACCAGCGCAAGGTTCTTGAGCACAGGTATTCCGGCCATCCGCAAACCCGCCGCGAAGTACGCCAGCCCGAACACGGTGCCAGCCACGGTAACGGCCGGATCCGGCGGAAACACCACGATGTTGAACGCGGAGTTGATCAGGTTGGCCGCCCCGTACACCACGTTCATCACGATCCACACGGGTGCGAAAAGGTAAAGCGCCAGATCCACGATATCGGCCCTTCGCTCGGCAACGCCCTTCCGCAGCACTGGCAGGAAGTATTTCTGGAAGCACTTCCAGGTGCCGATCATCCACCTCTGCTGCTGCACGTAGGTGGACTTGAGGTCGCTGGGCTTTTCGTCGTACACGGCAACGTCGGAGAGCCAGACGACGCTGTGGCCCTCCAATGCCATGCGGAGGGTGTACTCCAGGTCTTCCGTTAGGCTTTCCGCCTCCCATGCGTGCTTGGTGAGCAGATCCGCGGAGATCACCATGCCGGTGCCCACCAGGTAGTTTCCCAAGCCGAGGGCATGTTTTCCGGCGTGCCACAGGTGGTTTGTGACCTCCTGATGGAGGTACAGGGCGCGGGTTACCCAGTTGTCGTTGGGGTTCTTGATGGCAAGGTAACATTGCACGAGGCGGGCACCCTCGCACAGGGCGTCGTTGGCGCGTTTCAGAAAGGTGGGGGCCACGCGGTTATCCGCATCGAACACAACGTAGGCGTCGTAGTCCGCGTCGATTCGTTCCAGCGCCCAAGACAGCGCCTCTCCCTTGCTGCTCATGCCGGCGGTGCGGCGTTCCAGCACCGTCACGCCCTCGCTGCGCGCGATTGCGGCGGTGGCGTCGTCGCAGTTGTCTGCGATGACGTACACTCTGTACAAGTGGCTTGGATACTCCATCGCCCGCAAGTCCCGCAGTAGGTCGGCGATCACGCGCTCCTCGTTGTGGGCGGGCACAAGCACTGCAAAGCGCTTGGATGCAGGGTGAGAGCCTGGACGGTAGCCCTTGCGCAGGTTGCCGAGGGCCACCAGAACGGCGTAGAGGAAGACGATAAAGAAGCCGTATCTGAACCAGACTAGATAGGCGATGAAAAGCGAACGCACGCCCGCGCATTCCTCCTTGGGCTGGGACCCGCGGTTGACGCCAGCAGGACCGGTGCACCCAAGCAGCAAGCACGCCCATACAGGCGAAGCGGCTTGGCGCTCTCTCCATGAACGCGGTTGCCTTGGGGTCCTGCTGTGAGCCGAACGGGAGTCGCCAGCAAAGTGGAACGAGAGTTCCCTGGCTGGCGGTATGCAACGGAAGGTCGCCGATACGCCAGCCAGGAGAAGCCCCTCACAAGTAGGGCAGTTCGACGGCAGCAGCGGGGGCTCCTTCGATGGCGCAGCGCTAGGCACCCCCTACGGGCGGTCGTCATTGCAGGGCGGGCAAGCCCGGAGCGGGAGCCCACGAATCAGTGATCAGTTCTGAGACGGCGCCGTTCTCCGGCCCCTACTCCTAGCCGGCACCCCCAACGCTTTGGGGGAAAGCGCTGTTCCTGTCCGCAGTTGGAGTTGGTCGCCGGGCTTCCCCACGTTGGCATTAGGCCGTGGGCGGCTCTTGGGTGGCGGGCTCCGGCTGGGTAGGGGTCGCTTCCGGCTCCGGCTCTTCCCGTCCTGCGCCCTCAATGCGGGCAAGCCTGTTCTCGATGGCGTCTATTCGCGCCCGCAGCAGCTCAAGGTCACCCTTAGTTACGAGGCCGGCGTTCTGGAGTGCTTTCCGCACCTGCTCGTTGATGCGCACCTCCAGGTTGCGCCTCTCCTCCTCGGCGCGGGTCATTATGTCTGACCACAGGCTGCTGCCTTGTTCGCGCGTGATCTCGCCGCGCGCCACGGATTCGTCTAGGAACTGTCGTATGCGGTCGCCGGTCAGTGCCATTGCCCCCAGGCCAAAGAGGAAGGGGCGGGACAGCAGGTCTTTGAGATCAGACATACGGGAAACCTCCTTGTCAAGCGCCGGCATCGTGTCGCATTTCGAACGGGGCGGGAAGAGCACAACCACGTCCGGCGCCTCCACGCACTGTCTCTTGTTCCGTGCGAAGCTGCTTCGGCGCGCCAGCGGCCGGCAAGCAGCGGCGCCGGCGCAGGCCGCTGGCCGTTGCAGAACGACGTCCGGTTCAGGCGTGCGTCTCCGCTGCTGTTTCGCTGGCGGATCCGTCGCCCAGCGCCTTGCCGAAGCGATGTCGGTATCCGGCCACCCTGGTGCTTACCACCTGGCCCTTCGCCCTGGCCAGGCTCGCCAGATCGCGTCCTATCTTCACGGACCTCTCGCGAATCAACGCTCTGGATTGCTTGCCAGGTCGAGGTGCCAGGAGAAGGCCAGCTATCGCCCCGGCGGCGGCGCCGGCGGTAACCAGCCATACGTTCCTGAACATGGCGTTCTCCCCTCAACGCCGGCCCGGTAGGCTTCGGGGCCACCTAAGCATCGCGCCGCCAGGTTACCCTAGCGAGCTTGCCGTCCTCAGGCCACTTGCATTCCAGCACCCCGTCGTAAGCTCGCTGGATGGCCTTGCCCAGCCTCTGGGCCAATCTCTCGTTGGTGGTCTGCACGGTGGTGATGGTGCCATCCTGTTCGATGGTCATCACCCGCTCAAGAGGGTTGTCGCGCCTGGCGGAGCTATCTTCGTTCTGGATCAGCCGGATTATGTCGTCTCGGTGCCGATCCAGGAAGGTGCCTGAGAGTATGAGCACACCACCCGGCGCCTTGTCGGCGATCTTTCGACAAGCCGGGCATGTCACCGGATGGGGCGTTTTGGTTTTAAGGAGTTCGGGTGCTAGTCCGTCTGGGAGGTACCATCTATCTTTGTAGTAGACGACCTGACACACCCTACACCGTTGGATCCCGTGCTCATGCTTATCATGGTCTGAGACGTACGGATCGCCGTAGTCTTGCAGGTTCTTGCGGATCCGCGGCACTCTTTGGTCTGGCACGGATCATCACCCCCTGAACCGGTTTACCCCGCCCGCATTGCGGCCAAACCGCCTGGTTGTGGCAAGCGTGCAGCTTCCGGGGGTCACCCCGTTGGTTGGCGCCAAGCCACTGCCACGCCCGCGGCTACTCCCCCAACCATCACCAAAGCATTGAGTGGAAACGGAAGCATTCCGCCAGCCAACACCGCCGCCACGGCAATCCCCGCCGAAAGCGCTGTGGCGGCGCCCAACTGCCGCGCCTCCGTCCGCACCATCGGTCCTCCGCACGCCTCGCAACGCCGGTTTCCTGCCATGTTTTCCGCCCTGCAGCGCGGGCAATACTCGATGGGCCGTCGCTGCTTCTGCAGGTCCTCTAGCCATCCATCCAGCCGCAGCTTTTCCCTCTCCATCGTCTGCGGCGATAGCTGAACGGCGCGCCGCATGGTGGCGATCGCTTCGCCAACCCTCCCCTCGCGGTACATCAGGTCGGCCAGCCGGGCGTAGGCGGCGGCGTTCGATGGGCTCGCCTCGATCGCTCGGCGGTAGGCGGCCTCCATCTCGCTGACGAGCATCCTGTTGTCGATCCGCAGTAGCTGGCGGTTGAGGATCGGCAGGCCGACCGCCGCCCCCACAACGAGGGCCATCATCCCGCACTTGACCGCCATCGGGCTAGGACCGAGCACCACAGCCATCGCCAGGGCGTACAGGGACGCAAGGGCTGCGAAAACGGCGCCGGTGATGACGCCTTCGGACCACCACCTGACCAGGGCCAGCAGTGGAACGGCGGCGCCGGCGCAGAAAAGGACGAGGAGCACGATCCCCGTCTCAAGACCGCCGGTCCAGTGCACCAACACCTGTATGGCGGTGGGCATGGGGTCCAGCGTGCCCACCGCCCCCGCGGCGAGATCCATCTGGCGTCACCCCTTACTGGCTAGGGGCCGGAGGTGGAGGGGGAGGGGGCGTGGTGGCGGTGCCAGTGGCCGGCACCGTGCCCTTCAACGTCGGGTCAAGCAACATATGTATCTGCATCTTCATGGTCATATCCATGGAGACGTTGTTCGGCTTTCCGTCGGGCCCCACGCTGTTGGCCGTTATCTTGGCGGTCATGTTGGTGGTGCCGTTGGCGTCCACTGGCATGCCGTTGGCGCGAGAGTAGAGGGTGGTGACGGTGCCGACCTGCTGGCCCTTCATTGTTGTGGTGCCGGACGGCTGCGGCAGGGATAGGTCAAGCGGCACGTTGACGGAGGCGTTGACCCTGGCAACGGGGGTGCCGTCCTTGGTTGTTTCCAGGCCCACCAGGCGCGCCTTGGTGGTGGCGGTGACCTGCTTGCTGCCTGGGAACGTGATGGGCGTGGTGTACGTCCAGGTGTCGTTCACCTTGATCGGCTTTTCGGGGAAGACGGCCATGTTGCTCATCATGTTGCTGAAGCTGGTAGGGTCAAGGCCTGGAACGGCGGAGCCGCCCGCGAGGCCCTCCAGCCCCTTCACGTTCTTGACGACTCCGTTCCTGGTCACCGTCATGGTGATGGGCGGAATGGCAGTGGCCGTTAGCGGCATCTCCTGACCGTTGGCGGTGAGCTTGGCGTCGGACACCTGGGTCTCTATCTGATAAGAGCCATCCTGGTTCACATCCTGCACCGCCATTCGCATAACCATCTGCAGCTTGGCGCTCACGTCCATATCGGGTTGGCTGGGCACGCTAACCTTGCTGGTGATGTCCATGGCAAGGCGGTATGGGAAGACGTCGCCCTTCTTCAGGTTGTATTGGAGCAGCACACCGTTGGAAGGAGCGGCAGCCTCAGCCGCGAGCAGCGCCGGAGACCGTCCCAGCGCCAGCGTAAGCAGCGCCAGCAAGGTTAGTATCCGGCTGCCGGTGCTAGTCGAGATCATGATGTGGGTCCCTCCGGTTGGTTAGTGGGCCAGGATTCGCCGCAACTGCAACCGCGACCCTCAAGCAAGCCTTCCCTCCACGCCTGCAGGGGCGAGCACTGAGAGCCACGGCCGGTTGGTGGATGCAACAGTAGCAGCCACCGCTACTTCATTAGATTCGTTGGTGGGTGCGGTTTTCCTCCGGAGCGGCGACGGGCACCGGAGCGCGCGAAGCCGCGGTGGGACATGGAGACGAGGACGCTGGAAGGGGTGAAGCCAGGAACCGCGGCCTTGACCGCCGGGCTTGCGGATCGTTAAGATGGGCTGGACGCCGAAGCGCCGCACCAGCCCTTACGGCGTCGGATTGGAGGAGCCACCTGAGTTGGGCATCCTAGACCGTGCATCGGCCGAGGTGTTGGCCATAGGAACCGAGCTAACATCTGGGCGCATCCTCGACACCAACTCCCACTGGATATGCGGGCAGCTTGCGGCCCTCGGTGCCGAAGTGAGGCGCGTTACCGTGCTGCCGGACGAGGTCCGCGCCATCGTCGCAGCCCTGCGCGAGGCGGTTGCCAGGCGCCCCCAGTTTCTCATAAGCACAGGAGGCCTGGGCCCCACGCCAGACGACGTAACCGTGGAGGCAGTGGCGCGCGCCGCTGGGGTTGGCACACACGTTCACGAGCCCACCATCCAGGCCTTCATGCAGCGGCGGGGCATTGCGAGCCGTGAGGACCTACCTCCCAACCTCATCCGCATGGCCACCGTGCCAGCGTCAAGCCAGGTTCTCCCCAACCCGGCGGGCTGGGCGCCGTGTCTGCGTGTGCAGCTGGGGGAGACAGCCTTGTTTGTGCTTCCGGGCCCTCCCAGGGAAGTAGAGGCGGTCTTTGTGGCGCACGTGTCGCCCGCGGTAGCTCAGGCGTGCGGCCGGAGGTCCACCGCGCTTCGCTTGGTTGTGGACATGTACGAGAGCGAGCTGTCCGTCCTGATGCAGGAGGTGATGGCTCGGTACCCGAACACTTACCTCAAGGCATACGTTGCGCTGCGCCGGTCCATGGAGGAAGGCCTGCCGGTGGACGTAGTTGCAACCGCCGAAAGCGCGGAACAGGCGGAGAGCCTTCTTAGGGATGCTTGCGGTTTACTGTGCCAGCTGGTGCAGGCCAAGGGGCACATAGCCAAGCGCTGGGAGAAGTAGCGGTGCACAACGGAGGGGTTCCGTGAACTACGAGCGCGTTCTTGTGTTTGGCGCCCATCACGACGACGAGATAACGATGGCGGGCACCATCGCCAAGCTGAGCGCCGCTGGCGTGCAAGTGGTGGTGGCCATCTTCACGGATGGCTGCGAGGGCTACCCGCGCCCCGAAATGAAGGCGACCATCGTGGAGACGCGCCGCAAGGAGGCCGAGGCGTGTAATGCGGTGTTGGGCATCGCCCGCCGCGTCTACTTCGATAGGCCAGATATGGGGCTCGTGAACGACAAGCAGACCCTGCAAGACGCAATTCGGGTCATCCGCGAGGTGCGCCCGGACGCCATCTTCACACATGGGCCGGAGGATCGCCATCGGGACCACGTGAACACCAGCAACATCTCCACCGAAGCATGGTGGCATGCGGGCGAGCCCGTGGCGGCGGAGCTCGGCGAGCGGTGGAGCACGCCGCATCTGTACTACTACAAGGGCGTAGTTACCAAGCTTCTCCCCAGCGTGGTGTACGACGTGTCTGAGACGGCATATAAGCGACCTCTTGCGCTTGCCACCCAAGTGTCGCAGCACACGCTGTTCGGGCGAACGGCGGAGGAGTTCCGGCGCGAGGCCGAGCGGATCCGCACCTCCGGCGAGACCTACACGGAACGCTTTTGGATCGTGCACTCCGTAACCCTGGGAGACTTTCTCCCCAAGGGGCTGTAGGCTAACGGAGCTTGGGAGGAGACGGCCTGAGGCGTACGGAGCATTCCTGGGAGGGTAATACCTCAGCCTGTCGGGTTTTGCCCTGGCCACCCGGCCGTTACGTTCCGGGCTTCCCGTGAACGGAACATCTGAAGACGCTGCGAAGCAGCTCGGACACGGCCTTCAGCTCGTTGCCGATCGCATCCAGGCGTACTGTGCAGCAGCGCCGGTCCCGAGCCGCGGGGCACCACCAGCGCCCAACATCGCACGTTGCGAAGGCGCAGCTGCGGCGCTTCCACAGCTCCACCAGAATCTGCTCGTCCGAGACGCCACGCTTACCCACGTCGTTCCACGTTTGGGCGCTGCCAGGCCGTCGTATGCTCAACGTACTATGTAGCGACCCTAGCTCCTCAGCGAAGGTACGCGCAGCCGCATGCGTGGTTGGGAAGCGTTCGGGCGGGAAGCCGCTGCAGGTGAGGGGCCGCAGGGCGCTCTAGTCCACCTCCATCATCCTCACCAGCTCCTCTCCTTCCTGAACGGAGCTGGCGTTGGTGGAGATCAGCATTCCCTTGCTTTTTGCGCCGAACTCGCGCTTGAGGGCCAGGAGCTCATCCCGTCCCCCACCCGAGATGAACACCTTCTTACCCGCGTCCAGCGTCTTGTGGTACAGCGGCCACCAGCGCCTATGCCAGCTCTCCTCCACGCCGGCGCCGGGGGTCCATTGCAGCATGTCAAGATGGGGGAGCTCAAGCAGGGCATCGTGGTGGCAGATGGCGCCGGGTCCGTCCCAGTGGTACATGCTGTAAGAGACGCGCTCCGTCATCTCCGCCAGCACCGGCCACATGAACTCCCTGAACATACTGGGCGAGATCATGGCCGAGAAATCACACTGGAACTTCGCCGTGCGGCCCGGCGCCCACGCCCAGAAGACGCTTCCGCCGACCTCGTCGCGCAGCATGTCGTACAGCACGTCGTAGTATCGGAAGTACAGGTCGGTTATGCGGCGGAGCGACGCGTGCACCCACTCCGGGCGGTCTATCAGATCCTGCAGCAGCTTCTCGGAGCCGCGCATGGCCGCCAGCGTATCAAGCCCCTCGATTAGGTCCGGGAACTGCTGAAGGAACTTGCCGCTGGATTGCTCACCGACCCGCCGGTACACCTCCTTGCAGAAGGTCCAGTAGTCGTCATGCGGGTTGTACTCAAAGCGAGCGGCTTCCGGATCCTCGATGCACGGTCTGCACCACACAGTTCCCGGCATCTCCACGCCGGCGCAGCCCAGGAACAGCGCCAGGCAGTTAGGCGCAAGGTCTCCGGACGCGGGCGCCGGCACGGCCTCGCCGAGGTAATGGTGCCAGGCTGGCGTGCGTAGGGCCACGTTCACGCGGTACTCCAGGCTCTTTGTGGAGTAATGCGTAACCCAACCCTCCGGCTGGGGCATTGCGGGGACGTCCTCAACGGGGTGCAACCGCGGTGCGTACACCAGCATGGCAGCTCGGCCGATGTCGCCGCCGTTCCACCAGCGCGACAGGCGAGCTCTGGCCTCCTCCCAGTCCTCCCTGTAGAGCAAAGATGCCATAGAGCCGCGACCCACACCTCCGGAATGGTTATCTGAATGCTTACCTGCTGGCAACTGCGAGCAGATCTTGGCGACAAGAACCCGGCTTCCGCCATCTCAATGCACGGCCGAAGCGAGATGGCGGGCAGCAGGATGCTCAGCTGCGGGCCACGCCCAACCATGGCCCGCAGCCTTGATGGCAACCGCGCGGGGCTCGTCAGGAGCGCCAGGGATCGTCGTCTAGTATCACGCAGCCAGCGCCGAGGACCTGCCGTGGCGTGCCCTCCACCTTCAGCTCAATCACCGTGGACAGCCGGTTGGGAGCCTCCGCCGGCAGCCCCGTCAGCACAAGCCTATCCTTGACCTGCCGGAACTGCACCTCGGGGCCGTTGTACAGCCTGGCGCCCACAACCTTGCACACCAAGCCGCCGATGGCCAGCTCGCTGCCGGGCCATCGGTTGCAGTGGAAGAAGAGCGTATCACCCTTCCGCGTGAACGCGCCCGTGATCATCCACTCCTGCTGCATTGGGTCGGTTGCTTCGTACACCGTGGGGCCGTACTGTGCCATCCACTCGCCGACCTCGGCAAGCACACGCTCGCACGGCTCTGGCGCGTCGCCCTCCGGCGTTGGGCCGATGTTAAGCAGCAGATTCCCGTGCCCAGCCGCCACTTGGCGAAGCATGGACACCACGGTCCACGCATCCTTGTAACGAGTGTCGATGGGGGTGTAACCCCAGGAATCGTTGAAGGTCATGCACGATTCCCAGGCTCGGCCACCTTTCTCCGGGGTGATGTGGCCCTCCGGCGTGCCGAAGTCCTCCGGCAGGCCAGACCGGTTGTTGATGATGATGTCCGGCTGAAGCTGGCGCACCATGGCGTTCATCTTGGCCGCTTCCCACTCTTCCGCCGTCAGCGGCCAATTCACGTCGTACCACATGATGTCCAGCGTGCCGTAGTTGGTGCACAGCTCCCTCACCTGGCCGTGGATGTAATCCACAAAGCGGCGGCGGGCGGCCTCGTCGTGTTTGCAACGGGCGCCATCCGGGTGGTGCCAGTCCATAAGCGAGTAGTAGAAGCCCACGCGAAGGCCTTCGGAGCGGGCGGCCTCCACGTACTCGGCCACAAGGTCCCTGCCTGGGCCACGCTTGGCGGCGTTGTAGTCGGTGAGCCTAGAATCGAACAGGCAGAAGCCCTCGTGGTGCTTGGTGGTCATCACCATGTAGCGCATGCCGGCCCTGCGGGCCAGCTTCGCCCAAGCGCGCGCGGCGTTGGGCTTCGGCTTCCACGTGTCGGCCAGCTTCTCGTACTCATCTACCGGGATGCGCTCACGGTTCATCACCCACTCGTGGCGTCCCAGCTGAGAGTAGAGCCCCCAGTGGATGAACATCCCGAACCTGGCGTCTCTGAACCACCTAAGCCGTCTCTCGCGGTCCTGCTCTTCAGGCGTAAGTTGCTTCTCTTCGGACATGAACGGACCTCCCTTTCTGACTAAGCCAGCACGGACGAGCAACAGGGAACCAATGAACGGGAATGCGAGGAGCTAGTGGGCGGCGCACCTGGCTGGCCTCCGTTGGGCAAGGCGCGGATCCGCCCGCCAGCAACCGCCGCAGCCGGCGTCCACCATGGATGCCAAGGAAGGGTGCGGTAACCATGCCACCCACCGCTAGCCTTCAGCCATGCGTTACCGAGCCTTGCGAATGCCGATCTGCCCAAGCGGCAGTTGCTTGAAACCCAGCTTGAGCGCGG
>Ga0078972_1010463_pt1 | contig 17310 bp, 12 predicted proteins | sample YelNatPaOPGAMG01_FD_67568 | JGI IMG/M metagenome (GOLD analysis project Ga0078972, IMG submission 67568) | Hot spring thermophilic microbial communities from Obsidian Pool, Yellowstone National Park, USA - OP-RAMG-01 (SPADES assembly) (version 2) | ecosystem: Environmental > Aquatic > Thermal... | reverse complement strand
CCATCCTATTATTTTTCTGGCTATGGTTAGGTCTGCGGTTCTTCCTCTGACGCCTTGCGGTGCTGCGAGATCATGTTTCTTTTTTATGTCTTTGCCTGAGATTTTTATTATTATGTCGGCTTTAAAAGAAAATAGATAATATCTTGAGAATAAAATGAGTGTTATTTCAAAAAATGAGCCTAAGTGTTAAAGGTTTACTTTTGCATATTATTATTTTTTCCTTCTTGATTAATTGTGTATAATTGGCTGTTTAAGGTTATCCCTAAGCATATTGCTTGTATCGCTTGAGCAGTGACGAGGGTTATTGCTAAGCCTAAAGCTCCTATCGTCCTTCCAAAAATTGTTAACCCAGTTATTAGCGAGGCCAAGTAGGCTAGTCCGGCTACGAAGACCTTTTTGCTTTTTCCCTTTCCGAGGAGGCTTGCGTTTAGCTCAGCCGTAATCGTTGATGGTATGACAGCCAAACTCATGACTTTCACAATTGGTGTGGATTCCATGAATGTTGGAAAGAAGTTTTCAATTATGCATGGACTTGTCATAAAGATGATTACTGCTACAGCGATTGAACATATTATGCCAATTAATTTGATCTCTTTTTTGCTTTGGCCGCTTGATTCTTCTGGTAGCAAGTATTGGTAGAGGCTTGTGGGGATTATACTTAGAAACATGAAGAACTGGTAGCCCAGCTGGTATAGTCCAAGCGCGTAATACCCGTATATGGTGCCTATTATGATTTTGTCAAGGTAGGCTGAGAGGCTTCCAACTAGGTTGAAGCCGTAGCTGTGAAGGGTGAATTTTTGTTTTTCCTTCAAGGTGTTTATTTTTAAAGTGAATTTCACGGTGGATTTTAAGTATCTGTAGCTGAAGATAAGGCTGCCTAAGAAATATCCTAGAATTATTCCAATGATTCCAAACCAGAAGTATAGAAGGATTGATAAAGATATTTGGGCTGTTCGTTGCCCAATTGATGTTAAGGCGTATTTGCGGTACATTTTTCTGCCAAGCAGCTCTGCAAGAGTCATGTTGAAGAAGATGAAAGCTGCTGATAGGAGGCTTGAAGCCCATTGGAAGAGGGAGAGAATTATAGCTGATGTTAAACCTGAAACGAGAGTTATGCTATTTGCCTCGTAGAGGATGCTTTCCTCACCTTTTGGCAAATAAGCCATTACGGTTGTATTCAACCCGAGGGCTCCAAAGGCGGCGGCAACAGTGGCTAAGGCGATATAGAAATTTACAAGACCATAATCCTCCACATTCAGTATAGAAGCGAGAAAAAGCCAGAAAAGTGCACCTAAAATTGATGATCCCAATCCTCCAATAGTGGTGTAAACGAGCCCAACATCTTCCTTAAAAAGTCTCTTTAACTCGCCTACTACAACTTGTAACATTTTCCTATGGAACAAAATCTGTGGGCCTACCGCATCTTTAAAGGTCTGACTTCATAGTCACAATAAATTGATTAGCTATTTTTTGAATGAGCTTTGGTGTATTCTTTTATAATCTTAAAATGATCAAACGCCAAACGCTTTGGAAGATTATTTATTGGGAAGAATTTGATTTCGCTGTTTTCGCTTGATGGCCTTAGTGCCCCACCCACTATGCTACACTCATAGGAAATCGTTATAACATGTTTAACAGGGCTTCTCAGAGGGTCGGAATACACTCCAATAATTTTTAGAGGCTTAACTTTTAAGCCAGTTTCCTCTTCAACCTCTCTAACTAAAGACGTTTCAACAGTCTCATTGTACTCCATAAACCCTCCAGGTAAAGACCACAAGCCTTTACAAGGCTCAATCGCCCTTTTCACTAAAAGAATTCTCTCACCCTCTTTTATTATCGCGTTTGCTGCGAATGCTGGGTTATGATATTTTCTTCTACCCAATCCTATAGCTGCAAACCTCAGTTTTGGAGAATAAAGTCCTGGATCGTATATTCTCCTTCCATCTACAACTGCTGGAATCTTCATAAGTTTTACAAAATCTTCGGGCTTAAGCTTTCTGAAATCGTCCCACTCTGTAACGATTAGGGCACATTCTGAATCCTTTAAACATTCCTGAATGCTATCGGCGTATTCTATAATGTCGCGGAAAATTTTCTTGGCGTTGTGACCCGCTTTTGGATCGTAAGCAACAACTTTGGCGCCCTCCTCCAACAGTTTCTCGATTATTTTTATGGATACCGCGTAACGCATGTCATCTGTGTCTGGTTTGAAGGCCAATCCGAGAACGGCAATTCTTTTACTATTCAGTTCTCCAATAAGTTCTTTGGCGAGATCAATAAGCTTGTAGGGCTGAGCTTCATTAATTTTTAAGGTGGATTCTACCAATGGTAATTCAACGTTATTTTTAACGCTGAAATTTAACAAAGCTTTGAGGTCTTTAGGCCAACAGCTTCCGCCCCAGCCTACGCCAGCTTTTAAGAATAGTTGTCCGATCCTTTTATCTAAACCTATGCCTTTAGCCACTATTTCAATGTCTGAGCCCGGAATCTCTTGACACAAGTTTGCAATCATGTTTATGAAGCTAACTTTCATTGCTAGAAAAGCATTATTTACATACTTTATTAACTCGGCGTTGACAAGGCTTGTTCTTATAATTGGGGGAAAGTTGTTGTTATAAAATTCTCTGTAAAAAGCTTCGAGAAGATCGCCAGACTTTTTATCGCTTTCGCCAATAACTATTCTGTCAGGTTTAAATGTGTCTTCAACGGCGTTGCCCTCTCTTAAAAATTCTGGGTTTACGCATAAGCCAAAATCTGATCCTAAATGTTTACCTGAATATTTTTTGATGTTGTTCCCGACGACATTCTCTGTTGTTGTAGGTATTACGGTGCTTTTAACAACAATAAGATGCCAAGAATCCTTAAGGCGTAAGGCTTCACCGATGGTTTTTGATGCTTCTTTAATGCTTGTGAGATCTATGCTTCCGTCCTCCTTGTTTGGGGTGCCGACTGTAATGAAAGTCATTTCAGAGTCTAAAACTGCCTTTACTGGATCTTTAACTGCCTTTAAAAAATTCGTTTCAACAGAGGTTTTTACTAGCTCTTCTAATCTTGGCTCGAAAAATGGTGTTTTGCCGCTGTTTAAGGTTTCGATTTTGCTTTCATCGATGTCGAAACATGTAACCTTAAAGCCTTTGTGAGCAAAACATGCCGCGGTAGTTAAGCCGACGTACCCGAGACCGAAGAAGGATATTCTCACTTTACGCAATTAAACCACCTTTCTAAACCATCCTATCGTGTGTTTTAACCCTTCATTTAATGTTACTTTAGGCGTCCACCCGAGAAGTTGTTTTGCTTTCGTTATATCTGGGCACCTCCTGCGTGGATCGTCTGGCCTAGGCTTTGTAAAAACTATGTGGGAAGAAGATCCTACTAGCTTCCTAATTAAGTTGGCAAGTTCGAGAATGCTTACTTCTTGGGGATTACCAACGTTAACGACTTCTCCCTTAGCCTTCTCGTTAATAAGGATCTTGAGCAGCGCGGTTATTGTGTCAGTTATGTATGTGAAGCTTCTGGTTTGTTTTCCATCTCCGTGAATCGTTATAGGTTCGTTCTTAAGTACTTGCATAATGAATTTTGGGATAACTCTTGCGTATTTGGCGTTTACGTCAAGTCTAGGACCATATGAGTTGAAGATACGCGCAATTCTTACGTCGACGCCGTATTGTCTAAAATACGCCATGCACAGCGCCTCGCCAAACCTCTTGGATTCATCATAACAGCTCCTTAAACCAATGGGATTTACGTTGCCCCAATAAACTTCAGGCGTAGGAACTGTCGTAGCATCACCATAAACTTCAGATGTAGACGTGAAAAGTATTGTTGAATCGTTTTTCCTAGATTTTTCCAGCAAACCCAATATCCCAAGACTATTTGGCAGAATTGCATCCACAGGTCTCCTCAAATAATCATCTGGCGAAGGAATGCTTGCGCAATGAACTATTACGTCGAACTTCTCATCGGAGCGCCAGCTATTAACATCAGCGTGGGCGAATTTGAAGTTCTTTTGGTTAAGGAGATGGTTGATGTTTACCATTTTTCCGCTTGAAAGGTTATCTAGACACGTTACGTTGGATTTAAACTCTATGAAGACGTCACAGAGCCAACTTCCAATAAAACCAGCACCACCAGTTACCAGTATATTCTTTTTATCAAAAACATTTTCAACATCTAATAAAATGGAGTTTATCCCCATGTTTAAAATTGGATCCAACATATCGAAGCACCAATATTTTTGATGTTTTTTGCTAATTTTAAGTAGGCTACTTAATATGCTAGGTTATGTTTTGCCTTATTTATGTTTGTTATACAGTTTGATATCCTGGTTCTTTTTTAAAGTGTTTGTATGAAAGATTTAAGGCTTCCCAATAAGTTTCTGGTGTCCCTATGTCTAACCTTATCTCGTCCCTTCTCATTTTAACCGCATAAACATTTAAGCCTATGTCAATAAGCTTCTGAATACCGTCTGTGAGTTGTATTTCACCTCCATAGCCCGGTTGGGTTTCCTCTAAGGCTTTTAGGATAACAGGATTGAACACGTAGATAGGCATTATGGCAAAGTTGGATGGCGGTTTCTCTGGTTTCTCAATTACATTTTTAACTTTTAAGACTTTGTTATTTACCTTTGTTGTTTCTGCAATCCCATAGCCTTTTAGTTTTAGGCTTTTTAACTGTTGGAGAAGTAGAGTGGCGTCAGCCCCGTATTTAAGGTGCGTCTCAATAAGCCTTTTTATGTGGTTACCATTTTTGGATATTACATACGTGTCTCCAGCGCAAACGAGGAACGGTTCATCGGTTATGAAGGGTTTTGCCATGAGGACGGCATGCCCGAAGCCTTTTGGTTCTGGCTGGTTCACCCAGATCATGTTTGAGCTTTTAACCATGTTGTAGAAGGCTTCTAGGTTTGAAGCTTGTTTGTTTTTCCTCTCGTTATTTAGTTTTTTTATGAATTCGTAGTCTGGAGTAAAGTGATCTTCGATGGCTCTTTTTCCTCTCCCGACAATAAAACAGAAGTTCCTTAAGCCTAAGCTGTAAAGCTGCTCGAAAAGGAGTTGGAGAAGAGGTTTAACGCATAAGCCCTCAAAACTTTCTCTGGCAAAGATGGGCATCATCTCCTTAGGTAGTTCCTTAGTTGTTGGGATTAAGCGTGTTCCTAAACCAGCAGCTGAAATAACAACCTTATTAAGCATATACTTAACATAAACGGTTTTATTTATGAAGCTTTTGACTATGCTTTATGACTAATAATAACTTAAAATCCCAAAGTTATTATCGTACACGCTGATAAAATTCTGTATTATTCGATTTTTGAGGTTTCGTGGAGTAGTTGCTGTTCGGTGCACTCTGTGCACTCTTACTGGGGAGCACCCTTTCTTTAGTTGATGATCAACCCTACATAAAATCTAACAGAAAATCAAAAGCCATCTAATTTTTGTCATCGTGCATACCTAAGAAATATACGAGCATTATTCAGGTCTTCTTGAGGGATATGAGTTTACTTTGAAGCCCTATGAGCGCCATCTTTCACATAGTCTTTAATATGGTTCCAATTTTAAGTTTTAGGTGTAATTACTATTCCAACTCTGCCTCTAGCGGTTATTCTCACCACTTTTCTGGTAGTTTAGAGATTTAATTTGTGTTGGAATATGGATATTCGTCCGCTTCTGTAGACTTCTTCGAAGTGGTCTGGAATGGCGATTTTATACCACCCAATTTCCGTATTCCACCATATCAAGTATATATAATTAAATTTCTCTTTTAACGCTAAGTCTAAAGCATCTTTAATGTTTAATACATAGTATATTCGGGTAATAGTTTCAGAGGGGTAAAGTCGTGTCCAAGGCAAAAGGGCATGATGGATTAGTACGCAAGAATTTTCATGATGATTAAGATTTAACCATTTTATTGCGTTAATCAGATCATCTTGATCCTGTAATGGAATGGTGCTATGTTGCATTGTTGAGGGCAGGTAAGAATTTATTCTACCAGCAGAGAAAAACGCGAGGTTTGTTGGCATAACCATAAAAAGAAGGCTCAATAATATTGTTGCCGATAGTATTGCTAAAGTTAGACGTGAAAGAGATTTTATGCTTCCCTTTTTGGACTTGATTCTTTGCAGATTAGGATAAGAATGGCGAAAAGCTCCATTGGCCGCATAAAATGAAAAAGGATAAGCCAACATATACATCCATCGGCTCCATTGAAATACGGCGAAGAAAGGAGTTATGATGCAATTGAAACTAAATGCAAGCAAAATTAGCGAAAAGACGTCTAAAATTTTATCTCTGAAGAAACCTAATGCTATTAATGGTAGCCAAAGCAGGTACAAGATAGAGAAAAGACCGAAAACATCCAATACCAAATTGAAATATGTTGGGTAGTTTTCCATAGGTGATGCCACTTTAAAATAATCCTGAATAAAGAATAAATTGAAAGGGTGATACGGTGGAGGATTGTGAGCGCTAATTATGTTTGGTTCTGCACCAAACCCATATTGAGATAGCGTAGTTAAAGTCATTAATATGAAAATAGTTAGGGACGGAATTAAAGCAAACAAAACTTTCCAATCTAAAGTGATGCACTTATGTAGGATTAGGTCACGCGCGACAATACCAAAAACTATACCTAGTAACATAACAGCAACCAGTTCGTGACTAAAGACTACCAAAAGAGAAAGCAGAGTGAAGGAGAGGATTCCTCTTAGAGTGTTAGCTTTATAAATAAGTGGCAATGCAAGATGGAGAAATATCATTGCAAGAGAATTTCGGTATAAATCCCATGAAATTCTCAGTGAAGCCAGTTGAAATGTGAAGAAAAGCGACGCCAAAAGGCTTTTTGGAATACTCCAGCTCAACCATTTTCTTGAGAATAGGTAGACTACACATACATTAGCAGCATATAAGATGGGTGATGCAAACTTCAATAGAAGAAAAGGATCGATTTTCGTAGCATTGTGGACTGGGATTAGAAATAGGTACAATAGCCATGTTGAGAAAAAATTGGTCCATGGATACTCAAAAAAAGTCCCAGAATGATACCAAATTTTACCTGTACTAATGCTTGCTGCATAACCAATTGTGTCAAAACCTATTGGATAAGGATACGATACAGCCTCGGGAATTAATCTTACCACAAAACCTAATAAAAAGCAGAAGAGAATCGCTTTACGATTGTCTATTTCTAATTTTATCATAAAACATTACCATATATTTTTATGCTGCACCTCGAATTTATTCAAATTACTTTGGCTACATCACTCAATCATTTACATCTCATTCGGCTTACATATGCTGTTTTCTGGTTCGAGATTCACACTAATCTTCAATGTTTTTAGACTTATGGTTTTCTTTACATCATACGCGCTAATTTTAAACGTATTTTTAAAGGGCTTTTAAAGCAAAAGCCCCCCAATAAGGTGGCTTTTTTTAATCCATTTCAGAAATAATAAATAAAGCGCCCAGCTGATAATATTCCCAAAAGGATAGAGAAGCTCCTCTAGTATTGCAATAATGATCCAACAATTAACATTTTGGTCGCCTACTAACTTAAAATCATATTTTTCAAGATCCACAGGACGCGAATATTGATATGAGAGGTGTTCTTCGGTAGTGGCACAAGGTTTACCGTGAAGTTTTGTATACATCCTGGAAAAAAGCGCATCATACTCTTTCCCTCTGAAAGAAATTCCATCTTGTAGTGGCATATGAATTATTACTTTTTTAGTGGCAACTCTTATTAACTCCATGAGTGCAATATCCCGAGATTTTTCTGGCAAATGCTCCAGAACATCTATAGCCACTACAGTGTCAAAGCATTTATCTACAAAAGGAAGAAACCTAATGTCTCCAATCACATGGCAACCAAATCCCGGTTCTAAATCAAGGCTTATAAATTCAACATCTTGTCTATACAAAGGTAGCTTGGACCTACGCCCGCTACCAGCATCTAGACACACACCAGAAGTAAGGAACTTTGAGACATTACTGTAACGTAGAAAAGCGTTTACTCCTAAAAACCCTATACCTTTTGTAAAGCTTATTAACTTTAAGCCTATTATACGCATTTTTCTCTTTAACATCGCGCATGCAGGGCTTGTGAACAAAGTGGTCAACAAGTCACGCCCAGTACTTATAGTTCCATGACGTAACGATCATCAGCACAAAAGACACGATTAAATAGAGGGCAATCAAATATAAAAGAAGACTCCTCGCTTGTTTGCTGTAATTGCTACCGTTTCTTTCGAGATACGCTGTACCGAAGACCAGAAGAACCAGAGGTGCCATGAAAGCAAGTATCTGGAGTAAAGAGGCACCCAGTTTCTCAAGAGAGAATATCGAGAGAAACGGCGTTAGCAAAATCGTCCATATGAGCTTCTGCTTAGTCACAAGATCAGAGAACACGTACCCAACAAGTAGAGCAGCAATAGCAAAGAAACTTATAAGGTACCACTCTTTGTAAGAGAATAACAAACCGTACAAAATCCAACTGACTGCCCCCCATAGTAAAAGACGTTTTTCACCAGTATTTTCAGCGAGTAAGTAAACAACGCACAGCAGCGCAATCACTACATCCCAATGGCGGAAAAGGTCGAGTAATGAGAAAATCCCCGAGGACTCAGGAGATATTTGAGCCGTAGAAGATAATCCAATTGAAAGCATTCCCTTCAGAGATAACAAGAACGCTTGGGGTGATCCCAAGAATCCCGTGATTGGATAAAGAAGAACTAACGCAATGTACAGCAACACACCACGTAACAGTGTCTTTTTTGTGCACCCCAATAAGTATAGGGCTGCAAGCAGAAAAAACGAGACAAATACTCCTTGGATTTTAATAAGTGTACAAAACGCCGCAAAAGCAACTGATATGTAGACCGAACGTTCACGTTTAGGTGTCTCAACAGCCTCGGAATACTTCAATATAAAATAGACGGATATCATTAAGAAAAACGCTAGAATGTTATCAAGAAAGGCTTCAGAACCGTAGTGCGATATATATGGAACGAAACCGAAGAAAGAACTGCCTATTAATCCAGGAAGAATATGACCCTTTCTCGCTGCAATCAGGAATATCAGAACGGCAGTTGCTATATTAAAAAGAATAAACGGCAACCTTACTGCAAAAGAGTTGAAACCAAGGAGGCTAATGAAGGGGGCGACGATAAGCGGACCAAGAAAAGGATGAGCAAAGTAAGGCTCAACAATAGTAAAATCTGGATATAAAGCTGTGCTCGTAAATGGAACCGGAAGATTTGTCGGCCAAGGCTGAACCTTAAAATAACCTGTTTCAATAAGGGCTTGCGCTTCAGGAGAGAGCACCGCCAAATTAAGTCCTACGAGCGATCCACGCGTTAACCCCCAAGCTGCAATGCCATAAGATAACTCATCATCAAACATGGGAAGGGTAAGGGCATTATTCGCTCTGATTAGAAAGCTCATGGATGGAATAAGAAACAGACCTATTATCCATCCAATAAGCACAACGTTTGAAACTTTTTCCTTAAAATTCGGTCTTCTACGGGCAATTGAAATCTTCGCTATAACGCCGAACAACACAATCACGGCTCCAATCAACTGTAAGGTTAAATAGAAATCAACTTCTGTTGAAGCAACAGTCACTGGCAAGGGTAAAAGGAATATAGCAGATGCAGCTACAAAGGACAAAGTCGCCCCAAACATTAACAAAAGCACGTAACGCGCCAGACCCCTCATCGGCTCGAGACCCCTAACTCCTAATATCACGAGCGAGGCTAGAAGAAGAGCAGACTCGCCCAAAAGCAACAAATCTTGTGTTACAAATCTGTAGAATGTGATGTTGCCTACCTGAAGCTGGTACGTTCCAGATGATACAGTATCAGGCCTATCATCAAGCGATATCTCTATAGAGCTCAGTTGTTTTCCTGGGGCAGTTTGTCTATTTCCTAAATAATAAATGTAGGCTGGCGTTTTTCTTGGGTCAATATATGCAACTGTCCATTCATTGCTAAAGGATGTCCCATAAGTGACCATTTTTGTTCCATCAACATAGTTTAGAACTATCAACATTCCAGAACCGTTTGCAGTATTTGTCTTGTAAGTTATAGTTAAGAGGGTGTATTCATTTGTGTCTAAATCCACTGGCATGGTGTAAGTTAGTTTCTCATCAAATGGAAACGCAAACGTGCCTTTTAGCGTTAGCGATCCAGGGTTCGCTGTTAGTTTTGCTTCATCTAATCCTTGCCTAGAGATGTTCCAAAAACCTTTCACATCATATTCTGATATGACTTGTGAGAAGCTTATGTCATCATACCAAAGTGAACCAACACCCTCTAAATGCAACTCTAATTGAGCACTAACCGCTCTCTCTGGGGCTGGACCGCTAACTGAAATTTTTGTCCAATTTGAAGCATTTGAAATCGGTAACCCATGCGTTGTGGTTATATATGCCTCATCAGAGTCGAACCATGCAATGGAAATTCTCGCTCCATTACCTTTTGTTATATTTGCAATAATCCATGCTGAAGCGAGATAAGTTTCACCTGAAACAACTGAAATTTTGTTTGAACTATTTGTTACTAAAGCAGCATGAACAGTAGATTTTGCAGATATGAAAGCACTATGCCAGCCGGTCCTTGATTTATTCGTGTCAAGGCGAAAAGTGGCATCGCCAGCCCATACAATTGGTTCCCATTCAATAAGTCGCTCATCGCTTGACTCAAAACTTGGATTAGATATTTCAAGTGGAATAGCAGAAAGCTCAATATCAGCTGATTCAAAGCGAATACTATGTTGACGATCATATGTTATAGACGGGAATAGTAAAATCGTTATTATAGTGGATAAGTAGATAACTGTCACAATCACGACGATCATCCAAGCGTACCTTTTAAGCGAAATTGCTTTCAAACTATTCCCTACATACAAAGATATACTTTAGGCTGTGGAAATGGTGGATCTCTGCTAGCATCATTTATTTGAGTAGCTTAAATTTGGACAACTTTTTGAAGACATACCAAGCATCTCCAGCAGCCTTGAATAAGTGACTAAGAGAACGTTCACTTACAGTTTTTAATTTAGACATTCTTCTTCTGTTCTCCATTATTTTATCCAAATTCTGAAAAATCCATAAAATTGATTTTAGCACCGCCAAAGCACTCGGGCCGTCTTTTTTTGTTAAAAAAACCAAAATCCAAAAAAATTTGTAAAGAATGGCAACGGGAAACCAAAAAAGCACAGTAAGAGGAGAAAAGTTCTTCAGAAGAATAATGAGTGTATTCTTATGCTTGTGAAATACTGTTAACGGGTTACTTGCGCGTTTATTGAGCTCAGTTATATATCCAGACTTATGATAAACAACCGCAGTAGGGACATATACAACTTTTAAACCGTGGAACCATGTCCTAATGCAAAAATCCACTTCTTCGTGATATAAGAAAAATGTTGGATCAAGCATACCAATTTCGGAAAATAGTTTGCGCCTAACCATCATCGCGGCACCACATACAAAAGTTACCTCTTCAATTTTACCATATTGACCTTTATCTAATTCCAGCATCCCTCGATCTATGGATATGCCAATAACATGATATTTGCCACCAGCATGCTGGAGTATGTTCTTTTTGTCGACCAAAAGAAGTTTGGCACCACAAACACCTATTTGTGGATCTTTCTCCAAAACTTCCACTAACCTCTGAATACAGGAGGGTTCAATCTCGGTATCCGGGTTCAGGAGGAATATATAATCTCCCAGTGCAGCAATAATACCAACGTTATTTCCGGCAGCAAAGCCCAAATTCTGTTTATTTTCTATGATTCTAACACAAGGGTAATTCTCTTTAACAAATTCAACACTTTTATCATTTGATGCATTGTCCACCAAAATTATTTCAGAATTAGGATAGTTCGATCTCTGAAGAGAAGCTAAACAGTTTTTTAGATATGGCATACCGTTATAGTTAACAATAATTATGCTTATAAGGGGTTTATTTTTAAATGGCAAATATACAAGAGATCGAGCTTCACTCGCCAAGAACTTTAAGGCCTGCCTTCAGAAAATATAAAATGTGTTTATAGGTGACTTGGCAACTCATAACATCCAGGCAAAAATGCCCAAATTAATAGTTTCCAACTAAACCTTGCGTGTGCGAGATATTGCGAAATTCTTTGTTTTGAATTTTTCTTGTTTATTGGTGATGTGTAGTAGGGAATGGTCGTTTAGAGTGCGTTCTTGCTTGTCTGGATGATTTGGAGGATGCTGTTTGGGAACCTTATAGACATGGGGGTGCTGGAAGACCTCCAAAAAACCCTTTGGCATTTTTAAGGCTTTAATTGTGAAGCGTGTTAGGAACATTCTAAGCGATAAGGAGCTGTATAGGCGATTGCGGAGCGATGCTGAGCTTATGGAAGTCTGCGATATAGGGAATTACGAGAAGCCTTATCACCCATCTTAGCTTACACGTTTTAGGGTAACCATCAGCTTCCGTCTAGTTCCTAAAAGTTTGACGTAGCGAATAACGAACAGCTTAACAACTTGCGCAAGAAAAGTTAGATTCCTCTTTTTCCCATTTTTGGTCTTCTTCGTGTCCTCGGAGAGAGCGTAAACCAATCACTGCCAGCTTAAGGTCACTAAAACCGTGCACTGAAATTGCGGACCGCAACACGAAAACCGGGTCCTTGTGGATCTTCCATATCCGTTCACACCAAGCCATAGCATCATAAGAACACTTAAGAACAGGCTTAGACATATCATACTCCTCATAATTGTAAGGATCCACAGCAAACCAACCGTTCTTCAAAGCTTGATAATACAGTGGCGTCCCAGGATAAGGAATCACAACACTGGACTGCAAACAATCACCGAAACGAGCCTTATAAAGCATAAGCTGCCTAGTAACATTATAAGTCTTCTGAACATCCTCCTCGCTCTCCCATGGAAAACCCGTCATAGTTGTAATCTTAACCCTCAAATCATGATCCTTAGCGTTCCTTATCCCGGCTGCAATCTCTTCAATAGTTTCTTTTTTGTTAAGTCTCGCCAAAGTCTCGTTACTCCCAGACTCCAATCCGACTTTCAAAAGCCTAAACCCAGTTTTCTTCAACAACTCACATGTCTCATCATCAAAATTGTCAGCCCTGGCATTTGCGGAAAGCGTAACCTCTCCAACAAGACCCCGCTCTTTCATCTCCTTATAGAATTCAGCTAACCACTTCCTGTTGTAAGACGCCCCACTTTCGTTGTCGTCGAAAACCTCTTTAAAACGGTACTTCTCAACCATCCGCTCAATTTCCTCAGCTACATGAGCAGGAGACCTCAAACGCGCTTTCAACCTCCAAAAAACCTGCTGCCAAATGCAAAAACTACAGCATCCAACACCACGAGGCCCCCCTCCACAACCCCTACCAGTCATAATATAGCCAGTAGGCCTATACAAGTACGCTTCATGGTAGTTAAAGCCCACAAGATCCCAGTCAATAAACGGCAACGCATCCAAGTCTTCAACAAGCTTCGAAGGACCAGTATTCCTTATCTTGCCACCTTCCCTGTACCAGATTCCACCCGGCAAATCCGCCCCATCCTCTATGTGCCTACATATGCTTCGCAAAGCAAAGTCATAGTCGCCAGAAGCAACCACAAAATCAGCCTTACTATTAATCATAGACTCCTCAGGATTCCATGTGACATGATCACCAACCAACACCACCCGCACATCCATATTCCTCTTTAAATTCTCAATGTAAGCCCAATGCCTGTAAACAAGTGGAGTTTTTGTCTCAATCATCACAAGTTCAGGGTTAAAATCAAAGAGTAGCTTATTGTACTCATCCATCGGCATTCGATTTATTATTCCATCATGCCAAAAAACTTTGTGACCATCCTCCTTCAACATTGTTGCAGCATAGGCTGGCACTATGGGGGGCGGAAAGCTCTCGGGAGTATTCGTGAACTTAAACTGCCTATTCTGCCCTAATGTAGGAAACCTTCCTTTCTTATGTATCGGCGGATACAGTATTGCTACGCGCAAATTGACTGTCCCCCATTAAGACTGTCGAATTAATTTAGTCATATTTGTTTTTAAAGGTCTATACATCTTCGGATTAACTGCTAAGAAGTCACGCCATGTTCTATATCCCTTGAGATAGTGAAGAACAGGCGAAGGCTGCTTGACTACAATATCTAACAGTTCATCATCCGACCTATTTCGAACCTTTGATTGAACTTCTAACCGATGCGACCAAATTAGTCTTAAGTTTGAAAGTATCCAAGCGTAAGCCGTAATAGGAGCCGTGCCATTCATCGCAACGCTTGCTAAATCAAAGAAGAAACGAAGGGGAAGACTCTTAGCAAGGTTTTTGAGACTGTAATTTTTTATCATCATGTATATGTTGTTTTTATGTTTACGCCACAAAGTGACCGCATCTCTCTTTGCACCACCTTTGTGCCAGACGACAGATGAAGGTACGCATGCAAGCTTATACCCGTTAAGGCGAATTCTCCAAGCCAAATCCAATTCCTCGTGGTATACAAAGAATGATTCATCAAAGAGCCCTATCCTCCTAAGAATGTCTGAACGTGCAAAAAATACCGATCCGCCTATGAAGAAAGTCTCACAAGGAAAGTCATATTGGCCCTTATCTTTCTCGATATGGTAAAATATTCTACCACGGTTTAAGGCATAGCCATAAATATCCATCCACATTCCTGCAGAACCATTGTATTCAAACATCGTTGGTTGCCAATATGAGAGGATCTTGGGTTGACAGCCCCCTATTTGGCAGTCTTCCTCAGCAACCACAACCATCTCAGTTAACCACTTAGGATCAACAATTATGTCGCAGTCGATGAAGGTCACATACTTGCTATTTTTGCTGATTAAATCAAACCCCCTGTTCCATGCTCCACCGGAGCCTCGGTTTGTATCATTTTTTGCCACTTTTAATTCAGGGTATTTTTGTTGAAAACGTTCCGCTGCGCCATCATTTGATCCGTTGTCAGCCATAATCACTTCGAAATCAGCATAGTCGGTTTTGAAAACTGAAGATAAACATTCGTCTGCGTCTTTTGGCTTCTTATAATAAGCCATTACTACAGAAACTTTTGGCCACTCAGTCATGTTTCCCATTCAACTCTGCCCAAAGCTTAAGCATGCCTTTAAACTGTGCGAAAACTATTTTCAGAAGCTTTTTAGGCTTGTACACGTTTGTATCTCCACATTTTCTAGGCCTATGAGTAACTGGAATCTCTATGATGTTAAATCCTTTTTTATAAGCTCTTACAGTGAACTCGGTCCAGAAACTCTCGTTCATATATTTAAATTCCTTCGCTATCTCCTTAGCTATTTTTGTTCGCACAAGCCTGTAAGGTGCAGTAATATCACGTAAAGGTGGCAGCTTAAATAGAATTTTAGCCATCATCTGAAAGGCACCAGACATTAATTTTCTATGGAAGCCGTCTGCCCGCTTCACCCTCCAGCCACTAACTATGTCCCACTTATCCCTTAAATTGTAAAGCTTCCAAAAATCCCTCGCCAAATGTTGCCCATCAGAATCCACAAAAACTACGTATTCGGTATCCACTTTGCTTAAACCATCTATTAGACCCTTAGAGTATCCCTTCCTCTCCTCTCCAAGGATCAGCTTCATAGGTATTTTCTCAGCTAAGTTACGAAGAATTTCCTTTGTACCATCTGTGCTTCCATCTTCAGCGACAACAATTTCCATCGGTATCTTCAAACAGATCTCGTTGTAAAACTCCGATATTACAGACTCTATAGTTTCTGCTTCATTGTACACTGGCAAAAGCAGTGAAATTTCAGGTCTTGTTTGCTCACGCTCAATTACTACCTCGTTAGCTCGTGCGTCCATTATTATTTTAACAGGCTCCTTTTGTACATTTAGTGAGTTTGTGTGCTGCGTTCCATTAGGAGCCTCTCGTCAACAAAGCCTTTCCTAACGTGGTTTTTAACATACCAGTCTACCGTTTTTCTTATGCCTTCTTCCAAAGACACTTGCGGCTCCCAGCCGAGCAGTTCCTTCGCCCGCGTAATATCAAGTGCTCTGCTCACGACACCGGTAGGCTTTGAAGTGTCAAAAACGACCTTAGGATGAAAGTCCATTATGTCAAAGATGATTTTGGCAGCATCCTTTAGCTTATACCTGCGTCCAGTTCCAAGATTAATTGGGGTTCCATCGCTGATTTTTTCAGCTGCCAATATGGTTCCGTTGACTATGTCTGAAACGTATGTGAAATCCCGATCCTGTTCGCCAGTTCCCCAGATTACGAAGGGGTTCATGCGTTCAAAGGCTTTATAGATGAGAGCGATAATAGCGTGAGTCTCGTTCTCTCTTGGACCATAGGCTGTAACGAACCTGACACTACAACCCTTCAACCCATACTGTTTTATGAAAGCGTTAAGTTGGATCTCACCCATAAGTTTAGCCCAACCATACTCCAAGTCTGCACTTAGAGGGCGAGACAGGTTTGACGGATCAGAGTCGCTCTCCTTTAATAAATAATTTGAATCGTATTGACTCTGCAACCTTGGAGGATACACGCATGCGCTGCTCGCGAAAACAACTTTCTCAACTCCGGCTTTGCATGCCGATTCATATACGTGATGGTCAATAGCAAAGTTGGAGCAAACATCAGCTGGATGAGTATCAATGTATCCTCTGCCTCCATGAGTAGCAGCCAAGTGAAAGACAACTTCGATTCCCTTAAAAAGTTCAACCGCCCTATCAACATCGCAGTATTCCAAATCCATTTCAACAAAGTTGATTTTCTCTAAACTCTCTGACAGGTTATCTAACCTACCGCTGCTAAGATTATCGACAACCGTGACCCTTGCACCTAACTTGACAAGCTCATCAACTAGATGACTACCAATAAAGCTTGCACCGCCAGTCACAAGTACTGGGACTTCCCTCCAATCCATTAAATCACCTGTACTAGTATTCACAATTAATCATGGATCTTAAAATAAATATTTTGGTATGGTATGCCTTAACTCGAACTCCAATCCATTTAGACAAAGACTCAATAGCGATGCAATTGTAAAGTCCAAAGTTAACAATTTTAGCATAGAGAAACTAAACCTCTGAAAACACCGAAATCATTCTCCCAAACGTAAAGCATATGTTTTAATCGCCGCTGTTTTCTCCGTTTTAATCCATTTCCGTGGTCTGCGAAAAAGTATAAGCATTGCTGCATACAGCGCGATGAAGGCTTGGAGGCTCCAGTAGAAGTATATGAATGGAAGCCAGAGCAGATTTGAAGCTTTTCTGGGTTTTGAAACGTATGTTAAGGCTAAACCGCACAGAAGCAGCGTTGCCGTTGTGG
>Ga0078972_1010462_pt1 | contig 17310 bp, 20 predicted proteins | sample YelNatPaOPGAMG01_FD_67568 | JGI IMG/M metagenome (GOLD analysis project Ga0078972, IMG submission 67568) | Hot spring thermophilic microbial communities from Obsidian Pool, Yellowstone National Park, USA - OP-RAMG-01 (SPADES assembly) (version 2) | ecosystem: Environmental > Aquatic > Thermal... | reverse complement strand
ACATAGACGCTGGAACCCATGTTGAAGTATTAGCGTCGGCACCAGAATTTCTTAAAATAGCTGATTTAAAAGAAGGTTTAGACCATGTTAACGTGGAAGGAGAAGTTGCCACAAAACCCATGCTAAGAAACGTAAAAGCCTCAAAAGGCGAAGTTGTGCAACTTGCAATTTTCGAGTTAAAAGACGAAACTGGAAGAATATGGATATTGGCATGGCGAAAAAACGCCGAAATAGCCATCAACCTAAAAATAGGCGACAAAATAGCCATAAAAAACGCTTACGTTAAGAGGGGTTTCGGAGACCAACTTGAAATATCAACAAAAAGCACAACATTAATAGAAAAACGTGGATAAGTGCGGGGGCGGGCTTTTGCGCTTCAAAATTAATTCCTTTTGGATTTTTAGGCATAATTTTCACCTATAATGATATAAGCAATCCAAGTTATAAACCTTTCTGAAAATAGAACCAGCAACTGCTTAATTTTTTCTTGTTTTAAAAAGTTTAAAAGGCTTCGCTGACATAATATTAAGGGACCACGAACTCTGAAAGCATGGAAACTCCTTGTCCCAGAAAAGGCCCAATTTTCGGAGCTTCAGCCGTGGCTAAACAAAGTGATCTGCGGTGACTGTTCAGCTGTTTTGCCTAGTTTGCCGGACAATTCTATTGACTTAATCCTTACGGATCCTCCTTATGGCTTGAATTTTATGGGCAGGAACTGGGATAAAGCGGTTCCTTCTGTGGAAACCTGGCGCCAATGTGTTCGCGTATTAAAGCCTGGAGCGTTTGCGTTTATTATGTCTTCGCCTAGGCTAGACTGTTTAGGAGAAATGTCAAGGCGGTTACTCGAAGCAGGGTTCAGGATTGATTTTTCCCCGATTTTTTGGACGTATCAGACAGGATTTCCAAAAGCCGAAAACATTGCAAAAGCCATCGATAAAAGACTTGGCGTGCTGCCCGAGGTTATAGGTGAGCGCCGGCAAAACGGTGCAAAGTTCAAACTTATACAACGGGAAATAGATAACGGCGGCTTCAATGACCCGAACCGAACTAGTTTCAAGATAACGAAACCTGTGAGCGAGCAAGCGAAGATGTTGGATGGGGCGTTTGGCGGATTCCAACCGAAACCCGCCGTTGAAGTCATCATCGTGGCTATGAAACCTCCAAACACGAAAACCTGGGTGGATCAGGCATTGGAAAACAGAAAAGGTATAACGTGGTTCGACGATTGCAGGATACCCTTGGCTGAAGGTGAAAATCTGGAGAAAACACGGAAGAATGAGAGGAAATTGGATACAAACAATCAGGGGCGGGGCTCCAAATCAGTCAGCCGCGACAATAGAGGGCGTTTTCCTGCCAATTTGCTCGTGAGCAATGAAGTGCTAGATGATGACGTACGTTCTCTCTCGCGCCACTTTTCCCTTGACGATTGGTGGAAAGAACGAATTAAGAAGCTGCCAGAAAACGTGCAAAAGACGTTTCCGTTTTTAATTGTGCCGAAACCGTCTCCCAAAGAGAAGAATATGGGTCTCGATGATATGCCTGAAGTTGTCAAGTCCAATTTGCCGCTGCGAGACGGGTCGGGAAACTATGTAAAGAACGAATACGGAGATGGAAGCAGATCCACACGTAACACAAAAACTAGGAACATTCATCCAACTGTGAAGCCGCTTAAATTGATGATGTATCTCACAACTCTTGGAAGCAGACCCGGAGACATTGTGCTCGACCCTTATATTGGTTCGGGAACAACGGCAATGGCTTGTAGAATGCTTGGTCGTAACTTCATAGGCTTAGAAATAAGCCCTAAATATTGTCAGATTGCAAGGAAAAGGTTGTCTGCGATTTCTAATATAGATTGTTGGATTTAGACAATTGCTTTTGAAGTATTACGGCTGTTTTTCGGTTGAGGCCGTAGTAGTAGTTTTTACCGTTGCTTCTCAATTTTTTGATCCATCTCTTAAGCAGCATATAGTGTAGAATTGGTTTCTCTTCGTCTGCGAACTCATCCTCGGCTCTCATATCCGTTTCGAGCCTCAACAGCCGGAGAACAAACGCGGGAGGAAGCCCATAATAAGCGTGGCTTCGCCCGAACAAATCCCACCGCTGTCGGCCAGCATATAGGACAGCCAGGTTTTTTGATGCTGCCCTTTCTCGAGCTATTTGCGGATTGGCTGCGCTAAAAGTTTTTAGGGCTTTGGGTTCCTCGCAAAGCTCGTCCTCTTTTTCCTTGATTTCGCTTTCCTGTTCCTGACTGACGTTTTGTTCCGGTGGTATAATTATGAAGTCAGGGAAGGATGGCTTTGGCAACATGTCTGCAATCAAATGCGGCTTCTTTTTTCTGTGAAGGAAGGCGAGTAGCTTGCTGAAAACCATTAAACCACCTCCATATTTAGTATGGTGTCGTCAGTAGTTGCAGTTCAGTAAGTGTTCTTCAATAGTAGATGTGCACAAACTGATTTATAAGGGTTTCTTCTATTGTGTTTCGGGTGTGGCTTCGATGCGGAAATATCTGCTTACATCCCACGAGAGGAAGATTTTGGAGACGTTCATCAAGGAAGGGATTAGACTCGAAGGTTTTTCAACTATAACTTCCCGGTTGAAGAATTGGGATAAGGAGTACATCGAGCAAGACTTGAGACTAATTGAGGAAGCCACAAGAAAGCTAAAAGCCTTGAGCAAATAGGAAGGTGAAAAATCACGATTCCAAAACCAACTGAAGATACAATAACGAACCTGTTGGCAAAGGAACTTGAGAAACACGGAGTAAAAACTCTGACTTTTCCATCCATCCAAACTCCTAGCGGCATTAGAAAGCCGGATATTTGGTGTGCTAATGGTGGGGTCTATCCGATTGAGTCGAAATTCACTGAAAAAGACTTGTTTAACGCAGTTTCCAAGATTCAGAATGACTATCTCAGATGGTATGATGTTCTTGAACTTAAAGGCGGCTTTGCTCTGTTATATCCTGAAGATTTGTCTCAGCCATTGCCGCTGGAAGTCATAATCAAGCTTACTCAGAAATTGAAGTTTAAAGCTGTAGCAATGTTTCCGCCCAAGGATACCAGAAAGAATTTTGCCGTCTACGAAGGGTCTTTGCCTGAAATAGCCAAGATATTGGCTGATCACATTCTTTCACCTCCGGAATATGTTGAGCCTAGCACAGAGTACATTATTAGAACCCTTCAGAATGCTGCCACATACATCACAGCGACATTGAGATATCTTACTGGTAAAGAGCTTGAAGACTTGTTCGGCGGCAAGGAAGTTTTTGGCAACATTCTCCAATATGAAGGAGAAAAGTATCCAGTTGAAGCTCTTCGGCTTGCGTCTGCTTATCTTCTCATAAACCAGATACTGTTTTATCACGTTCTTTCAGTGAGGGTGCCTGACAAGTTTCCGGAGTTAGACCCTGAAAAGATTAAGCGCCCTTCCGACTTAAACGAGTATTTTGCTAAGGTTTTGGACATTAACTATCGAACGGTTTTCTCTTATGATGTGGCGTCTAGGATTCCGTCGGGTTTTGTAGATCAAACGAAGGCGGTTATTGCCGTTGTTAAGGGTCTGGCGCCTGAAAAGGTTGGTGGAGACCTTCTTGGAACAATATTCCACGATCTAGTGCCTTTTCAGGTGAGGAAGACGGTTGCGGCATTCTACACTAACGTTTTAGCTGCTGAGACTCTTGCTTGGTTGGCGATTGATGAGCCTGAGGCGAAAGTTGCCGATTTTGCAGTTGGAAGTGGAGGTTTGCTGGTTGCTGCATACCGACGAAAACGTTTCCTTTTAGAGAAAGAGAAAGGCGAGTTTTCTCCTAAAGATCACAAGAGGTTTTTGGATCAGGAGTTGCTGGGTATTGACGTTATGCCTTTTGCGGCTAGCGTTGCAGCTTGTCACCTTGCTCTTCAGACGCCTGAGTATTTTACTGATAGGGTTAATGTGGCAATTTGGGACTCAACTGAGCTTTCTCCGGGGCGAGTTATTCCGTCAATTGCTGGGTTAGAATTTGTGATGAGGGGTCAGACTGATCTGGAAAGTTTTGTTAGACCTCCAAAAAGGAAGAAGGGCGTTGTTAGTCTTACTGGAGAAGTTCCTAAAGAGATTAAGCTTGAGAAGTATGATGTTACTATAATGAATCCTCCTTTTACACGGCAGGAACGGATGCCAGAAGACTACAAGAAGGCTCTTTTGGAAAGATTTAAGGAATATCGCGAATACATTGGGGGACAGATGGGTTATTTTGGCTACTTTGCTCTTCTAGCTGATAGGTTTCTGAAAGATGAAGGGAGGATAGCGTTTGTTCTGCCTGCAACAACTCTTCACGTTAGGTCAAGTGAAGGAATTAGAAAATTATGGGCCGAAAAGTATCACGTTGAATATATCATAACTACATGGCATCGTCTCGCCTTTTCTGAAAGCGTAATATTCAGAGAAATCTTGTTAGTCGCAAAGAAAACCAAACCGCAATCTGATGCCATCACTAAAGTTTGCGTTTTAAAGAAGCTACCTGACAAAATATCTAAAGCAAGGGAAATTGCTGAGAGAATTAAGGGCATTAAGAAGGATTATGAGGATAATGATGTCGTCGTCAAGATTCATCCTTACTCAAAGCTAACTGCCGATACAACCGATTGGCACACATTTGTTTCTTTAAGTGACCTTAAACTTGTGGACTCTTTAGAGGAAGTTCTCGCATCTAAGAAGTTAACTCCGTTGTCCACATTGACTAGTGCCAGAAGGAGCGATTTGGAGCATTTCAAGTTTAGGGAATTTCACGGCTTCATATTGAGTAGTGCTGAGAGAGCTCGTAGAGAGTCAGATGCTTGGATTGCAGACAGAATTAAGGGAAAAACTCTGGTTGCAAGACACAAGGAACGAATACATGAGGTCGCAGTCCCACTGAGCAATCTTGCGAGGGCTTTAAGGCGTTTCTCATACACTAACACCATTGATGTGGACAAAACGCTGGACTACTTAATTGTAAATTGGTTTAAGGAAATCGAAGAAATGGCAAGATCGGTAGTTCCAGCGAATGCATTAAGAAAGTTTGACAGTTCAGTTGTACAATCGTGGAAGAAGAAGTTCGAAGAAAGAAAGGCACATCTGCTTTTGGGAAGAAGGCTATACTTGTCAGCACCTGGGACTTCTTTGATAGCTTTCTATTCTGACGAACCCGCTGCTGGCATTGACCTTTGGGGTTTCCTAGACCTTAATAAGACTGATGCTAAAATCTTGTCATTATGGCTGAACAGCTCCTTCAATATTCTACAATTGCTGTATATGGGTGTTGCTTGTGAAGGCCCTTGGATGAAGTTGCACGATTATATGATGGATCGTCTTTTGGTTCCTGACCCCAACAAGCTGACAGAAGCTGAGAAAAAGAGGATTTTAGATGTATTCGAGAAAGTGAAGGATACGCCTTTTCCAAGCATTATTGAACAGCTCAAAACTAAGTTTCATGCCAGAAAAACAATAGACTCGATGTGGCTGAAGGTTCTAGGGTACAAGGATTTTTCCAATGAGATGCTTGACAAACTATACGATTCATTGCTGAAAGAACTCGAAATAATCGGTAAACTGATGGGTGGGAAGCAGTCTAAGGAAGACGAAGAAACCTAATATATCACTCCTACGATTCTGATGAACATTTAAATTCCGAATAATCTCCTTTTATCATTGAAACGGAGGCCTTCAAACTGATAGTTAAATCAATCCGCCTTCAAAATTTTCGTTGTGTTAAAGATGAAACTCTCCACTGCAAGAACCTAACTGCTCTCTTGGGACCTAACGGGTCTGGCAAATCCTCTTTTTTGAGAGCCCTTGAAATGTTCTACGAGCCAAATACCCATTACACCAAGGACGATTTTTATGCAGGAGATACCTCGAACCCAATCTTGATAACAGTAACCTTCACAAAACTCACCGATGAAGAGAAAGCGTTTTTCAAAAGCTACGTTGAAGGTGACGAGCTGACCATTGAAAAGGAAATGAGCTGGCCTATTGTCCGGGGAAGCCAAAAATACTATGGAACAAGCCTCAAGAACCCTGAATTTGAAGCATTCTATGAAGCCAAAGGAGGAGAAATGAGAACAAAATACACCGAGTTGCGAGCCAAACCGGAATACAGCAGTCTACCGGACTACACAAACCGCCCTGCTGCCGAAAAAGTACTATCCGAATGGGAAATGTCTCACCCCGATAGGTGCATACGCAAGAGAGATGGCGGCCAGTTCTTTGGTTTCAAGGAAGTTGGGGAGGCTCATTTGGAACGCTACACCCGGTTTATTCCTGTTCACGCTGTAAGAGATGCTTCAGAAGACGCCTTGGAGAAAAAAAGGATCCGTCATCACAGAGATAATGGATATTGTTGTGCGCAGAGTACTAGCTGAACGCAAAGACATCACTGAGTTTGAGACGCAAGTCAACGAGCAGTATATGAAAATCTATAATCCATCAAAAATTCCGGAACTACAAAACTTGGAAAGGGATCTCAGTAAACTTCTTCAAACATACGTTCCAGACACGGGTGTCAAGCTGCGCTGGAAAGAAGATGTAAGGCTTGAAATTCCAATGCCAGCAGCCGACATCAAAATCATCGAGGACGAATATGATTCTCCGGTTGGTTATAGTGGCCACGGCGTTCAACGTGCTTTCATCTTAACAATGCTTCAGTTTCTCGCTTTGACAGAGAAGACTGCTGAAGAAGAGGAGGAGAAGCCAGAGAAAACTGCGTTGAAAGCGCCCAATTTGATATTAGGCATAGAAGAGCCGGAGCTTTATCAGCATCCAGACAGGCAACGTCATCTATCGAAGGTTTTGTCGAAGCTGTCTCAAGAAGGCGTTCCAAACGTAGTCGAGCAGGTGCAAGTCATTTTCAGTACACACTCCCCCTTGTTTGTTGATTTGGAGCAGTTTGAAAATATCAGAGTCTTCAGGAAAGTGAAGGAAAACGCGAACTTGCCAAAACAGACTAGAATATCCTATACGACTTTGGCGGCTGTTGCAGAAAAACTTGAGAAAATTAACAATAAACCACCGGGAACATTCACTGCTGAAACTATGAGAGCGCGCCTAAGAGCCCTTTTGAGTCCTTGGGTGAACGAAGGATTTTTCGCTAAACTTGTCGTATTAGTTGAAGGAATCAAAGATAGAGCGGCGATATTAGGAGCAGCTTCAGCAATGGGACATGATCTGGAAAGCAAAGGAGTAGCCGTTATACCGTGCAATAGCAAAACTTGCCTAGATAGAGCGATAATTATTTTTTCAGATTTGGATATTCCAGTATATGTACTGTGGGACAGTGACTACCACGAACGAAATAGACCTGAAAGTAATCCGGCAGTCAATCGCACCTTGTTAAGGTTTTTCAACCAGCCAGAAGAAGACTGGCCAGACAAGATAACAGACAAGTTTGCCTGCTTTAAAGAAACTCTGATGCATACGCTGAACGCAGAGCTTGGCGACTTCTACAACGCTACACTTCAAACTTGTTGCAGCGATTTTGGCATCGACAAAATTAAGTATGCAACTGAACATCCAGCAATTTTCGAATCGTTATTTCTAGAAGCAAAGAAGCAGGGAAAATTGAGTCCTACTATGGAGAAAATAGTCTTGCAAATAGTTGCCAAAATTCTTTTTTGACAGGATTGTATAGTTTGAAAAAGGCGTTCATTCAGATTGCTATGAGCGGTTGTAGTCGTTCTGTTTGCTCTATTTTTGTTTCAAAGTGTCACAACTCGTTCTTAACCCCGCATCTCTCCCTCGTCTCCTTCTGGTTTTTTTGGTCCTTTTTTTCCCGTTTAAGTGGACTTAATTTCTTGTTTTCTGTTTTTTGTTTGTTCCTTTTTGTCTTGTTTTTGTCGTTTAGTCTTGTTTTGGCTTTTGGCTTGTCTCGTTTCCAGCTTGTTTTCGTCAGTTGTTTGGCCTTTTTCAGCCCGTTTTCTGCTTTTCGTCTAGCCTCGTTATGACTTGTGTCTCGTTTAGTCTATATTTTGTTTGATTCTTGTTCCATTGCTTTCTTGTTAAGCTTGCTTCTCGTTTTGTTTTCTTTTCGTTTTTCTGGTTTCTTTTTAAAATCTAACGCGAAATTTTGCCCTAGTCCGCACGTCCACTTTTTAACCCTATCTTACCAACCCGCTTTAGTTGTTAATATCTTACCAACCCCTGTCAGTTCAAAATATCTTGCCAAACCAGAACCAAATGACCACCTTAATCGAAGTGAGAATGTTGCGCAAGACTTTTTGGGCGACGAAGCTGCAGGGGGTCCAAGACGAGAACAACAAGGGCGATGGGAAAGACGGTTTCAAGAGTTTTTCCGCCGAATCTAGACAGACAAAAGCTCAGATATTGAAAATGTGAAAGTTTAGTTCGCTCGGCCAAGATAGTGCCAAATCTGTTTGCCTCTGTGCTTTTCAACAAGGTAAATGTACGGACCATGTGGACAACGGGAGCAGTTTTTCTTTCCACAATACACCATTTTTACCACTATACATCCCTTCTTTCTCTGCGAATCTTTCTGACCTTCTTTGTTCCTTTTCATAGATGTCGCCAAGTTGGCAAGACCTCAACATGCCATAAGCTTGTCCTTTTAAAAACTTCAACTTTTTTCCAAGCGACAGCTGCTCCAGCGCATTCCCTAGGGCCCTCACCCCAATGGAAAACTGGAAGAAAATAGCAGGTGTGTAATATTCCCAAAAATGAGAAAACTGTAAAACTTTAAAAAGCCATGAAAACATGACTTTACTGAGCCTTTATTGGCAATTGAATCAAACAACGGGAAAAGCGTCCCAAATCCTTCTCGAAAATTATCGAGAAACGGCTACTTTTATACGACGACACGTTCCAAATCTGCCTCATTTCAACCATAAACAAAGTTTCCCATAATCATCAAATTCTTTCCCACCCGCACGAAAACCTTTCCCCGAAAACCAAAAAGACGGGAAACAACTACTCTTCAACTGCACCCTCCAACCCCCGCCGGACTTCAACGTCAACAAAGCTTTCCTAAACACCAAAAACTCGCCGACAACCATCAAACCCTTATATTTGCCTGAAAATTCCCGTTTTCACACCACAACCACCAAAACACCCTCCAAAAAACCACAAAGACGGAAAACCGCGAAAAACAAACAAGAAACCAACTGGAAAAATTCACGCCGAAAAAACCGCCGCCTAAACAGAAGCCTAAATGAACAAAAACAGCAAAAAAACCAAAGCCAGAATCCACACCACAAATTCACAAAACAGAAAAACCGAAACTTGCGATTCGCCAGTAAAGGCTCAATTTCCTAAAAGGAGGTTGATGAGAAATGAGCACAATTTCTGTTCAAATAGACCGCGACTTAGACGACTTTGCCGAATCCTTCATCGACTGGTTCGCCGAGCAGAAGCATCTAATCAAACCCCGTGTTAAAGTCTGGTTGATTCCAACACGAGCGCAATGGAAAAAACTAGAAATAGTGTTCCCTCTAACTGTTTCTAGAAACCCCTTAGAACACCAGACGGAAACCGAAAAAGCAGCACCACACAGCCAAAGAGACGGCTTACTTATCTCTCGGAAAAACATTTTCAAAATAAAAAGCGGATTAACCTCTGCTCAACGAGAAGAGGCAAAGGGGCAAATACAAGCAAAAAAGGAAAAGCGCGAGGAGTTTCTAGCAGGAAAAAACTACGCCATCTTTCTCAACATGCAATTTCTTCATCTTCAAAGCCGATTCGAAAAAGTTACATTTGATCATAAAGTCAAAGAGATCCTGACACACGAACTAATCCACGCCTTCGAGCATGAAAACAACACAGCAATAATCACACAAAACGACGACGAAAAAGTCAATGACGCTCTAGAAAGATTTACCACGGCAAACCCCAAATGGGCCTATTGAGGTGGGAAGAACGAACTGCCCCAAATGCCAGCAGATTTTGGTGACAAACATGGCGCGTAAACCTGAACGGGAACGCTGGCGCGCTTGTGAAGGCTCGCCATTCTAAAAAAGGAGGAGTGAAGATGAAATTTGAAGCGATAGTAAAAAAGGAAAAAATGAGCGAATACTTGGATGAACGCAGTCCTTTTAATAAGCTGTTAGAAAGAACCTGCAAACAACTTCGGAAAAACTACAGAAACTACTATTCTAGGAACCGCCCTCTTCCCAACTACTACAAGGAATGGGACGTTTGTCAAGCGCGTTTTGGAATATCGAATGTCTCAAAAAAGGCATTTCCAAAGTTGATGAGAATTTTCGGCGAATACGTTGATCACATAGTCACATTAAAAAAACACGAGCATAGCTGGAAACTATGCAAATGGGATGGAGTGTATGTGTGGATGCGGTGTGCAGACTGCGATGCTGACCTGCAGCTTCCGCTCACTGAACACCTGTCGATCATCCGACGCCTAGTTCTATCCAAACGAGACAGTTTCAGATTTGAAACGGAGGAAGAAGAGCGCATAACAAAACAGTTTTTCAAATATTATCCTGAAACGTTGCAAAAGTCAAAAGAAAAATTAGTTAAGAGACAAGAGAAGCTGCTAGAGCAAAATCCCAAATCGCCAGAAGTAAGCAAACTTAAAAGAGAAATAGAAAAACTCCATTTGTTCGCCCTCATCTGCAAAGAATGAGAAAGAAAAAGATGAACTGCCCAAAATGCAAGCAAACTTTGATAACTGCCAAGCAAAAACAACAGATGCTGAAGAAAACAGGGGTCAAAAAGAAAAAAATAGCTTGCCCCTCCTGTAAACAGAAGTACAACCTGATAATAGTAGTAAACGCAGCAGACTACCTGCTGTATCTGACACAAAGACGATCATTAAGAGCCTACCATGTTTTTCAGAGGCTAAAGCGTCAGGGCGCAACGATAGGAGAAATGGCTAAGCATTCCACACGCATGCACTCTTCAGGTTTCATATGGGGAAAAAGGCCAAGATTCAAGCATACTTGGGTTTTCTCCAAATTACACGGCTTAGACTGTCTGAAGGTAAGATGCACGGAGTGTAACGAGAAGAGGTATGTGGCGGCAAACCCCATAAACCTAGTGCAATACGCCTTAGCGCCCTATCTTGATGGGGCGCCTTTGACCAAAGAAGAACAAAAGGAGATTGAGACGCTCTTCATTCCAACCAAACAGGCCATCCTGAAGCTAGCAAAACAAGAAATAGAAAAGAAAACAAAAAGCATTGATGCAAAGAAAAAACAACTCGAAAAACTCAGAAGCCTTTGCGACGTGTACGCAATAATGTAACTGATTAAACAGATTTTTTGTGAGGCGCAGCTTGGACGCTGCACGCAAGAAAAAGAGACGCACACCTAAAAAATCCGGAGGTTTTGAAAGAAGAATGTATACGGAATTGAATTGTAGAAAGTGCGGTCAAATGATTTTCGACAAAGCGGACGTTGCTAATTTGGTGCGCTCTAGTGGCTTGAGCAAAAGTGAGGTTGACTGCCCACACTGCTGTTTTCGATGGGGGCTCGTTGTTGTCTCTGATCGCACTGGTTGGTTAGCTTGTCTCGTGCCACCTGAAGGGGTCGATGATTTCTACCAAGCATTTAATGAAGCGCTAAGTATCGGCGCGCCAGTGAACATTATTTCCGCGATTTTGGACAGGCTGATAGCTAGAGCAGAGGCGGAAAAATGATGTCAAATGATGTTCGTTGTCCTCGTTGCGGAACTTTGCTCATCAGCGGTGATTGTTTAGAGCAGATTCGCGACAAAATAGCAGACGAAAATCTCGGTATGGCCAAATGCATTCTAGCTTGTCCTAAAATGCCAAAGCAAATTTGGAGTGGTGATGGCTTGCGACCAGACTGGACTAGTTGCTCTTCTTGTGCCGCCTGAAAAAAACAGAACAATGTTTTGCCGAACTAAAACAGATGCTAGAAGAAGGGTTTTCAATAGCAACCATCGCGGTCATAATAAACAACGCCAAGAAGCCACAATACATCAGTTTCTTGTAGGAAATTCCGGCGGGGTTTTTGGCGGGCCTAGAAGTAAAATAGAGAACATGCCTTGCCCCGCCGATGTCTTTCCAAGGCGTCTTTTAGCTTGCCTTGATGAGCCAAACCTCTCTGAAGAGGACATGTTGTCCGCTCACCTTTTTTCGGGTGGGTTGGCCTATCCTGGCTCGCGGCTTTTTGCCGTTTTGGGTAGGTCGAAACACGGGCTATAACCCGTGTCAGAGGATTTATGTAACCGCTAGTTTTGAAAAGGCGGTTGCGTTTGTCCCTGTAGGCGGTTCAGTTGGCGCACTATCATGTTTGCAATATCTGAGTTCAAGTTGAAATAGTAAGTCTTGTCGCCCTCGATGAGTTTCTGGATCAATCTTTTATTCACCAAATCATTTATGATGATCCGCTCTTGAATCGTGAACTCGCCAGCTTCTCGCAAATCCTTAAAACACTTTAACAATCGTACAGAAGAGTCTTGAGTTAAAGCCCAAAATACCCAACTTCGGAAGTGCACGTCGTGCCTGTCTCTCTCGTGGAAAAGAATGACGTAGCCAAGTTGATGAGCAAGATTATGAGCAACGTGGCGGTCTCGAGCCTGAAACAATTGTAAAGGCCTTGGAGTTTCGCAGATTTCTTCAGGCGGAACCATTATGATTTTGTGTTGTGACGGTTGTATCTGAATGATTGTCGTCGGCTTTTTTCCTCTTAGCCTAGAGAGAAAGTCTTTAACTCGTTGCAGTCTAGCTTGTATTTTTCTTTGCATTATGGCTTGGGATTTGCTGACGGCTTCGACAACGCTTCTTCAAGCAGGAAAACCTACACGCAAAAAATCTGACTTTGGGGTTTTTCGTAACAATGCGTTTTTTCGGGCAGTCAATCTATGGGAGGTTGAAAAATGGCAAGATTTGAAGCTACAGTTGTCAAGGGAAAAAGACGTCAACTACGGTATTATAATAGTTGCCTCTTTAAACTGATTAGGAAAACTGCCACCAAACTACAAACAAAATACAAGAACAAGTCTCCACAGCCTGATTGGTATGTTCATTTTGGGTTCTACAAGGTCTTCGGCTTTCAAAACGTCCCTATGAAGGAGTTCTCTAACCTTAAGAATATCTTCAAGGAGTACATCGACCGCGTATTGGAGGTCAAGCGACACAGACACCGATTTGTTTTCGTCGTTGCAGATATTGACCAACAAATGTTGAAGCTACGCAGGAAACTAGAAAAAGCAATGTCGGAAAAGAAAAAAGTGCACTACAGGAACAAATTCAGAGACTACTGGAAGAACGTCAAACGTATGAGCTGGCTAACCTTGTCCTCTAGTTGGCAAAGCACATACGCGCCAAAAACTCGGACTCTGTTCATTCAAAAAGAGGAGGGATGTCTTACACTCGCTAGAACAACTACCTAAAGTAAAAAAAGAGTTTGCGGGAGAAAACCAGCTGCTGCGTATTTTTCGCTACGCTTTTATACTATAGAACGACATGATCATGTTCAGCCTTGCCAGACCTAACCATCGCCTTCCTCGTAATCGCTCTCATCGACGCTGGCCTATACCTGCTTGCCTACCTAGTCGTTCGATTATTTCTAAGGAGGAAACAAAATGACTGAAATATGCTGTCCTCATTGTCGCATCTCTTTTGTCCAAGACTACTCGCAAATGGTCGAACAGAGTTGCAGCAAAGCAGTTAGCGTTCAAACGGGCTGTCCCCACTGCCAAAAACCTCTTTTTCTCATAGTCCAACCCGGCCACGTGCTCTATCTGAAAACTAGAGACGAGCTTCTCTGGACATACGAGTTACTATTCGGCAAAAGTTGAGTTCAATCTGATTTCCATTTTTAGGTGTGGGATAGTCCTAGTGCCACAGCTAAAGGGCGAGGACGAAAAAGGGTTAAATCGAGTTTTTAGGCTGACTGTCGTGTTTTGTGTGTGTGGAGGCAGCAACCTGTCCACGTTATTTTACCTGCTATAATCCCTAAAAAGACCATTATGAAAGCTTTTTGTCTTCCCTTTAGACCTTTACTCTTCTGTCTTTTCTGTCTCTATCTCGTTATTTCTTTTGTTATTATCTATTATTATCTAGACCATAAGAGAGTAAGGGTAAGGAGGCAGGAGGAGGAAGAGGCAAAAAAAGGCCTAAAAACGAGAAAAGAACCATAGAAAAGCTGGAAGAATGTAAGGGGCGTGGGTGCCTGCTCCACACACACAAATTGGAAAATGAGAAAAAATTGGAGGGATGAGTTAGGCATTTAGTATCTTGGTGATTTCTGTTTTCTCTTGCCTCTTTCGTTCTTCCTCTCTTCTTCGGTCTACCTCTGCTTTATGCGCAAAAGTCTGGATCGTGTAGACTCCCTGCCTCAACTCCACTGACAAATTTTCTTCAGTTGCCAGCTTAGCGAGATATCGTTTCAGCGTGTCCAGTCGGGGTTGCACGCCGTATAGTGTCATCATTTCGAACAGGTTTTCTTGCGTACGCTGGATTATTTGCACTTTGGCCATCGCGAGCTTGATTGATGTGGCGAAAGCTCGGTATGGCGTGTTTTTGATGTGTTCAACAGGGTTTTCAGGGTTTAGAAAGCGTCGCAGCGCCAACTCGAAGATCGCGTTGATTGGTAGAAGGTGTTTTTGGCTGTATTGCCGCACTTCGTTGTAGAGGGACAGGGGCAAGAGTGTGCCTACCCGCGTTTTGAGTACTCCTTTTGGTCGTCCCCTTTGTCTTTGGGTCACTATCTTCACCAATAACACATGTTTTCATCTATATTTAAAGTTGCGACAATCTTTCACGGTTTACGCAACCAAGAAGGCGGGAAAACCCAGAAAAAGCTCAGAAAGTGCATAAACTTCAGGCAGGGTCGCTTTTTTTCGTTTTTATAAGAACGGCTCACCTGAACGTTTCACATCACAGCACTTTATAGTCATTTTTTGGGCGCGCATTAAAGGACCGAAACAGAGAAAAAAGCGGTTCTGCAAGAGACTTGCACTTGTCGCCGGTTCAAACCTAAAGCGTGTTAATGGCTAAGTTGTCTAGAGACTAATAAGCGAAGATTATGTTAGGCGCCTGTGCAGTCGGAAAAAAGAGACAGCGTAAGGAAAAATCGCTAGGATTATGTCAAGTCACCGGATTATTGTTAGAAATAAGGTTGAAGCGTTGATCTGAGGGACTGCTGCTTTTGTCTTGATGATGTTTTCTTGTCTTGCACTACTTTTTCGAGTATTCTATAATCATACCAGATTATTACAGCAATGCAGTAATCGTCTGAACAATAAAGTCTTGATAGAAATGTATATATTTGCGAATAGCCGTGCGGACCAGTGCCTAGTAGCCTTACTTTATTCGGCTTGAAGTCTCGATTGAATATCACATGGCGGATTTCCGGGTTTGGGGATCTTCTATGGCGATTCTTGAAATGCCTTGTCATTTCCCGCCTAATATCCAGCAGCTTTTCGCCAATCAAATGATGCTTGCATTTCTTGCAGTATGCTCCAAACGGCAAAGTGAAATCGCCTGTCTTAAGTCAGTAAATTTCGAAATATAGACATTATTTAGACTTACGAATAACCTAGAATAGAAAAAACTATTGCATAGACATAAATTCACTATTCTCCAACAAGCCAAGATCATGTGCATTGTTAGACACAGGAATGGTCTTTGAATCATATATTCTTAGGGTGCGATGCCAAAATCTTCCGAAAACGCTAATATTGAAGCTAAAATCGTCCACATGAACACCCCGCATTCTTCAACATAGTGGTGCGGGGGTTAGGTTTATATTGTCGTTTAAAACTGTCAAGAGATACAGCTTATATCATTATCTTTCACTCTTGTATACAGATATTGTATGCGCGCGCAGCCAGAAAGATGGCTTAACTGTCTTGCTCAGGCCTTTCAGTATCAAAAAACAGTCGGTACGGAACATACAACTGGTATGCCCAAGCAATGCTGCAAGCAGCCACAAACGAGGAGCTGGAAGCTGCCAAAAACAGAATATCATCCGCTACTACATTGTCTAAATAACCAAAAACACGCAACTGCTTATTCCTGAAGTTTCAGCAAGACGTTTTTTAAAGGATAGTTTTGGGTCTGTTAAGTTTTATGATATCAGGGGTAGTACGCGGTTTGTGTTTAAAAGCTTCTGGGATCATGTTTATTGGGACTTTGCTTTGGCAGGTTCAGGAGATTCTAATGTTGTTGAGTTCCTTTCAGTTTTGAAGCGCGGGACTCGTAATGTTTATGGTCGGGGTTTGAGGCTTTTTGAGCAGTTTTATTCAAGCCAAGGTTCAATAAAGGATTTCCTAGACCGTATAGAGCAAGATCGCCTTTTGCCAAGAAGCGAAAGGAGACATGTAGACCGCTCAACTCTTAATAGCTTTGTGGTATGGCTCCAAAATAGAGGTTACCCGCCGAAAACCATAAGAATTTATGTTGGGGCTGTTCAAAGTTTAGCCAAATATTTTGACATTCCCATAAGCCTACGCTATGTGCAGCTGCCTCCAGCTCAGCCAGTAAACAGGAAGCATCCATGGACAATAAAGGAAGTAGGAAAGTTTGTGGCTACGATGGAAAAGCCCATGTATAAGAGCATAACAGCCTCAATCCTTCAAAGCGGATTAAGCATTTCAGACCTTCTGGCGCTAAAATACGGCGACATTAAGAAAGAGTTTGAAAAGGGCGTAACGCCCATATGCCTCAATCTTGCAAGGAAGAAAACTGGCGTTAATTTCATAACCTTCTTGGGGAGCTGGTCTGCTAAACTACTTAAAGATTATCTGGCCAATAGCAAATTGGAGGATAATAAGCCGATTTATAACGTGTCTTCAAGGGCTGTGCACACCTACTTCCGCAAAATCGCACAAAAATTTGCAGGCAATTTCAAGGGAAGAAACCCCTACAGCCCCCACTCGCTTAGAGCTGCGTTTCGCACCTTCCTAAGCGACCACAAAGTGGACCCGCTTTATATAGAGTTCTGGATGGGACATAAGCTTACAGAACAACAAGGCGCCTACATAAACAAAAGCGTTGAAAGCTGGCGCCAAACATACCGCCAACAAGCAGAACAATGGCTAACACCGCCAAAACACTAAATTTCATAACACTTAGCAGCGACTAACAGAAGTTGTAGCTAAATGCGTGCAATTTATTGCCGCGGCAGTCTTCTCGCAAAGAATTTTCTGATTTCCTCTGCAAAAATGATTATGACGGCCAGCATTGTTAAGAATAACCAGTCATTAAGACCCAGAGGGGCTGTTCCGAAGGCGTTCTGCAAGAGTGGAACATAAACTATTGCCGAAAGAATAGAAATCTGTGCAGCGATTCCCAGCCAAATCCACTTATTACTCCTTAAACTCGTCTTGAAAACGGAAGTTTTGCTCGTTCGG
>Ga0078972_1010459_pt1 | contig 17315 bp, 16 predicted proteins | sample YelNatPaOPGAMG01_FD_67568 | JGI IMG/M metagenome (GOLD analysis project Ga0078972, IMG submission 67568) | Hot spring thermophilic microbial communities from Obsidian Pool, Yellowstone National Park, USA - OP-RAMG-01 (SPADES assembly) (version 2) | ecosystem: Environmental > Aquatic > Thermal... | reverse complement strand
TAATAACTACTGAGTTATAATCTAACTCATCAACAACTCTGATAATACCTTCAGGAGGTTCTAAAACATTAAATAACTCAGGTAGTGGTAATGTGTTGAAGACCTTATCAAACCTTAACTCATTATTTACTAAGTACTCATCACCAACCCTCCTAATACTAACTAACTTAAAATTAGTTAATACCTTAACACCTAGGTTCAAACATTGATTAAGTAGTGAGTTATGGAGTGCTTGAATACCTCCAGTTAATGGGTAGTAGAAATTAGCTTGTTCTAAATAACCTTCAGTCTTAACACCTACTGCAGCCCTAACAACATCCCTCCAATCAGGTATTGGTAACCTACCAGGTATGAACACCCAATCAACACTTAACTCGTTTAAAGGTCTCTTCCAGACCTTTAAGTTGTAAGGTATTAAGTAGTTATTAGCAATCCACTTACCGAAGAAACCGTAAATCCATTCGAGGAAGTTCTTAGGCCTCCAAGAATCACTTAAGGATTTAAGAACATCTATAAGATCTATCAATACCTCAGCCCTAACCTCAGGCGGTAGTACGTACAACCCATTCTCTATAGGGTAGGGTACTAAGTAATTACTTATTAACACGTATGACGACCTATGATGTCTGACGTAATTACCTTTAAGGAAGTTAAGTATCTTATTAAGTATTAACCCATCCCTAGAAAAGATCACGTGACTACCACCAACATCAACTGTAAAACCGTTAACCACCTCACTCCTAAGTAAACCACCAACACTTCCTAAAGGCTCAACAACAACTACATCCAACGTCGGGAACCTACACACTAACTCGTAAGCTAGTGAAATACCTGCCCAACCACAACCAAGTATTAAAACCCTCAACTAATACCTCAACCCCTAACATGTGATGTAGTAGAGATTATATCTTTACTCATTAACAACTTACCCTAAGTATAACTGAGTTTTAATTATATTTATAAATTAGTTTTATATACCGTTAACGGTGATTTAATGGATACTTTAATATCTAAGGCTAGGAGTGGTTCCCTAACCGAAGAAATTATAGAGGTTGCTAGAGCTGAAGGTGTAGACCCTAATATCCTTAAGAACAGAATTGCTGATGGTAGGGTAATTATCATTAGGAACTTAAGACGTTACGGTACTGTTAAATTGTTAGGTGTTGGTGAGGGTTTAAGAACTAAAGTTAATGTTAATGTAGGTACTAGTACTACTGTAGTTAATATCGATATGGAGGTTGAGAAATGTAGAATCGCTGTTAAGTACGGTTCTGACTCAATTATGGATTTAAGCATTGGCGGTGATTTAAGTAGTATTAGGAGGTTGTTAATTAAGGCTGTTATAGGTTTGAAGTAGTTTGTGAATAACTGTAAATATCTTTAAACACTTCCCATAGCTATAGAGAATGCTGAGCTTCCACAAAATTTATAAACTTAAGAGATTTAATGTCTATCGGTGTCCCCGGGTTTCCGAGACCCGTAGGGCTTTGAAACCTCTGGTGACAGGGGTTGAGCTACTGCGGTGAGGGGGCTCGGGGGTAGCGTGATGAACCACCCGTCAAGTAATTACAAGTCTTGGCGGGTGGTGAACGCTTCAGAACCACTACCATTTGGTACAGTACCTACTTATCAAGCATATCTAGAAGGTGTTCAGAAGTTTAAGTCTTTACCTACTGAGGATTACTTCCTTAAGGTTGTTGAAGAGCATTTAAGGGACGGTGTTGATTTTATGACTATACATGCAGGTATTAGTAAGGAGTTAGCTAAGAGGGCTGTGAGGAGTAGTAGGTTAGAACCTATAGTTAGTAGGGGTGGTGCTATTCTTGCTGCATGGATGCTTGAGAACGATTCAGAGAATCCATACCTAAGAAATTGGGATTACCTACTAGAGTTATTCGCTGAGTATGACGCAACAATAAGTTTAGGTGATGCTTTAAGACCTGGTAGTATTATTGACGCACTAGATGACTTACAAATTAATGAGTTGATAAATAATGCTAGACTTGTTGAGAGTGCTAGGTCTAAAGGAGTTCAAGTAATGGTTGAAGGTCCTGGCCACGTACCACTTAATAAGATAGTAGTTGATATTAGGTTAATGAAGAGTTTAACTAAGGGTGCACCATACTATGTCTTAGGGCCTTTAGTAACTGATATCGCTATGGGTTACGACCATATCGCAGCAGCTATAGGAGCTGCGATAGCAGCTGCTGAAGGTGCTGACTTAATATGCTACTTAACACCTGCAGAACACTTAAGTCTACCAAATCCTGAACAAGTTAAGGAGGGTTTAATAGCTGCTAAGATAGCCGCACATACAGGTGATATAGTTAAGTTAGGTAGTAAGGTGTTAAGTAAGGATGTTGAGGTAAGTACTTATAGAGCTAAGTTGATGTGGGATAAGGTTATAGAGTATGCTTTCGATGTAGAAAAAGCTAGAGGGATATATACTCAATTCGGAGTTAGAGGACAGTCATGTAATATGTGCGGCTCACTCTGTGTGTTCTTAATACTTTCTAAGTATTTTAGTAGGTGAGTAACTACATGAGCTGTCAATGGTTATGGAGTACTTGGGTTAAATCACCAATACTTAAAAGTAAGAAGTTGTATATAGTATCAGCATGCTTACCTCAAGTTAATAAGGAATTATATGAGAGGATATGTAGTGAGGGGACGGTACTACTAGTATGTCCTGAAAAAGAATCACCAACACATTACGGTAAATTAGCAAGTATGTTAAGAAGTAATGAAGAATTTATTGAGGAGTTAATAATTATAACAATTGACGGAAGTCCACACTGCTTTACACTACAAGCAAGTGTTAATGAGGCTGAGTACATACTAGGTCGTAAGGTTAAGAGGGAGCATTACGTATTAGTTAACGGTACTGAATTAATTAGTATAGACCCTAACGCTATAAGAATTGCTAGGTACCTACATATAGTTAATAAGTTAATACGTGAAAATCCATCAGTAGTTAAGGAATTAAGTAGGTGTAGTTTAGAATATGTTAAAACTCAGAAATACTGACTATTTTAAGGTACGTAATGTAGTGTAGGTTAAGTCCTCTGCTACATTACCTATGGATGTCCTCTCAGTCCTTAACCAACCTATCTTTATAGGTAATAATGCTAAGAACATTATCAGGCCTTGGAAAACCCAGTACATAGGTGCTAAGATAATTACCTTATCCTTAACACCTAGTTCGAGGAGTATGTATATAGGTGCTGTTATTAAGGCTACTAAAGTCACTATAGCTAGTGTTAACGTGTACTGATCCACATATGTTACTGGAGTCAGTACTATAGTTATTATAGCTAGTGGGAATGAAGTTAGTGCTAGTGGTTGTGCGTATAGTACAACTAACCTAAGTACGTCCTTAACGTTTAACTCCGTACTACTCACTATAGAATCCCTTAAACATTCTAGATACCCTCTATACCACCTAAGCCTCTGCTTAACTAACCCTCTAATACTGTTTGGAGCACCCTCAAATATCGTGGTGTTGAGTAGTACTGCCTTACCCCCACGTCTTACTAAGTGGAGGGTCATGTATGAATCCTCAGTTAACTTATTAGGCATCCCCCCAACCCTAACTAAGAATTCCTTAGATATCGCCATACCCTCACCACTAACTAATGGGTAACCAGTAACTACTGTTAAGCCGGGTAGTGCTACATCATACCATAGACTAGTATCTATAAGTGATAACTTACCTAGGAAGTCATCACCAACTCTTAAAACCCTACAACCTATAAGTACGTAACCAGACCTGAATAACTTAGTAACTTTAAGTATGTGGTGTCTATCATTAACTAAATCCCCAGCATCGTATATTACGATAACATCACCTCGAACCATACCCAACACGGAGTTTATAGCTGATGCCTTACCCCTCCTAACTCCATGATTAACAACTACTGATACCTTAAACCCACTACCCTCTAACAACCCCTTCAGAGACTCTACATACTCTAAAGTCCTTAAATCACCCTCCTCAACAACTACGTAAACATCTATTAAATCCCTAGGGTATTCCTGAGAAGCTAAGCTCCTGAAAGTTACTTCAATATCTTTGAAGTTTTCCTTATATAGAGGGAGTATTACTGAGACCCTAGGTAAATCATCTGAGGGACTACTACAGTTATTTACATCAACCCACACACGCTTCTTAAGCTTAGAAAGTATACTGTATATAGATACTGATGAGTAGAAAATTGAGAGTATGAAGAAACCAGTAACTACACCCCAAACACTAATCTCACTCACCACATCTAAACTATAAGTGATGTATTTAATATTTAACGTTAATCATCTAGAAAACTCTACCCTCAACTAACTTCTTCTTCACTCTAATAGCCCTGATAGTCTCCTCACGTTGTAGTTCCTCAAACTTCATAGATAAATATCTAATAGTATTCGTGAGTCTAGGGATGTAACTCTTCTCAAGTATATTAACTATCCTCCTCAACCTAGCAATCTCAGCACCTACATTAACTAAAGTCTTCTCATACTCGAAGACCTTAGCCAACAACTCTAATATCCTCTCCCTACCGACCTGAAGGTCTGATAGTTCTAACGGGAGTTGCGGCTGTGGTGGGGGTATACCCTCAAATCCGTATGTGTAAGTCCAAACACCCATTATATTCTTATAACTTACGTAGAGGTTTAAAGTCTGAGGTATTGTTGATGCATACATGTTAAGACCTTCTAAACCCTCTAAATACAGTGATGTGTAGTAACTACTGTATGCCTTAATCAGTAACTCGTTAAGCTCCTGTCTAGTCTTAACAACCTCATGTAGTAAGTTCCTGAAAACCTCTAGTAGGTATGCCTCCCTATCCTTAAGTAGGTTGTAGAAACGTCTAGCAAGTCTTAACCTCCTCCTAAGCCTGAGTAACTCAATCCTAGTAGGCCTACTAACCTTAATTATCTGCATACTCATTTCTGAACCCTATACCTCGGATGGTACTTCCTTATAAGTTCCTCCCTAATAGCTAATTCCTCCTCAGGAAGTATGCTTAGTAATTCCCAGGCCAAGTCTAAAGTCTTCTCAATAGACCTCCTCTCATACTCACCCTGATTAATGAACCTACCCTCATAAGCATCTGCAAACTCTAAGTACTTCCTATCCCTATCAGTTAGGGATTCAGTACCGACTATAGCTATTATCTCCCTAAGCCTCTGACCCTCAGCATAAGCCCTCATAAGCTGTGAGAATACTGGGTGGTGGTCCTCCCTAGTCTTACCAGGACCTATACCCTCCTTCATCATCCTAGATAGCGATAAGAATATATCAACTGGTGGGTATATACCCTTACGCCAGAGGTCTCTAGATAGGACTATCTGACCCTCAGTGATGTAACCGGTTAAATCAGCTATCGGGTGTGTGATGTCATCGTCAGGCATCGTAAGTATAGGCATTATAGTTATACTACCCTTCTTACTGACAACCCTACCAGCCCTCTCATACATAGTTGCTAAGTCAGTATACATATAGCCTGGATAACCCCTCCTACCAGGTACTTCCTCCCTAGCTGCTGAGACCTCCTTCAAACTCTCACAGTAGTTAGTCATATCAGTAAGTATCGCAAGTACATGCATATCATTCCTCCAAGCTAAGAACTCAGCAACTGTGAGTGCTGTCCTAGGCAACGCTAACTTCTCAACAGTTGGTGCTGAGGCAGGTGCTAAGAACGCTACAGTCCTATCAATAGCACCCATCCTCTTCAACTCATTTAAGAAGTACATAGCCTCCTCAAAAGCAACACCTACAGCCCCGAAAACAACTGCGAAGCCCTCCTCCTTACCCCTAACACGTGCCTGCCTAACGACCTGCATAGCCATCTTATTATGGGGTAGTCCAGAACCTGAGAATATAGGTAGTTTCTGACCCCTAACAAGTGTTAACATACCGTCAATAACTGATATACCAGTCTCTATGAACTCTGAGGGAGGTTCCCTAAGCGCTGGGTTTAGTGGGTAGCCGTGGATATCTAAGTAATCTTCAGGGACTATGGGTGGGCCGCCGTCAATAGGTTGTGCAAGACCGTTAAACACCCTACCAAGCATGTCTGTAGAGACTGGGATGTTGAGTGTCTCACCCCTCAACCTAACGATAGTCCTACCTGGTGAGATACCTATAGACGTACCGAATATCTGGACTATAGTTACATCCCTTGAAACATCTATCACCTGACCTAACCTAAAATCGCCGTCAACCTCCAACTCAACTAACTCACCATAACCAACACTTGGTAATGACTTAATGAAGACTAAAGAACCTTTAGTACCTACTAACTGCTTAGTAGCTCTTACGTATAGCCTAGCCACTACCACCACCTAATAAACCCTCAACCTCCTTCCTGAAGGAATTCCTAAACTCTTCATAGAGCTTCCTAACCTCATCTAAGGTGTATAGTTTAAACCTATATATCATGTACGGAGACTTCAACTCCCTAATCTTAAATACTGGGACACCATCCCTAACTAACTTCAGAGCTGTCTCGTAGAACTCAGTAATAGCATTCATTATTATGAAGCCCTTCTCAAGCGGTGAGTAAGCATCGTTAGGGTCGTACTCATTCTGCTGTAGGAATGCTTCCCTAATCATCCTAGCAACATCAAGTAGTAACTTATCCTCCTCAGGAAGTGCTTCAGGACCTACCAACCTAACAATATCTAATAACTCTGACTCCCTCTGAAGTATCTTAAGGAATAAACTCCTACCTTCAGACCACCTCTTACTACTCACCTCATCCATATACTCCCTAACGAAGTCTACGTATAAGCTATAGCTCATGAGCCAGCTGACGGCTGGGAAGTGCCTACGCGTAGCTAACTCGTAATCTAGAGCGTATAGTGACTGTATATACCTTAAAGTATTCCTAACGACTGGTTCACTAAAATCACCACCGGGTGGTGAGACAGCGCCGAATATAGTTACACTACCTACCCTCTCAGGAGACCCTAGAGTTACTACCCTACCAGCCCTCTCATAGAAATCTGCTAACCTACTAGCTAAGTATGCTGGGAATCCCTCCTCACCAGGCATTTCCTCCATCCTACCACTGATCTCCCTCATAGCCTCAGCCCACCTACTAGTTGAGTCAGCAACTAATAGTACGTCATAACCTTGATCCCTGAAGTACTCAGCTATGGTCACACCTAATAATACACTACTCTCACGTGCAGCTACAGGCATATTACTGGTGTTAGCTATGAATACAGACCTCTCCATCATAGGCCTACCCCTCCTCGTATCGAATAACTCCCTGAAACTCTTCAAAGCATCAGACATCTCATTACCTCTCTCACCACAACCTACGAATACAGCGATATCTGCGTGACTCCACTTAGCAAGTGACTGTAGCATCACAGTCTTACCAGTCCCGAAGCCGCCGGGTACTGCTGCCTTACCGCCCTTAGCGATCGGGAATATCAGGTCTATAACCCTCTTACCAGTTACTAAGGGTTCTGAAGGCGGTAACTTCTCCTTATAGGGGCGTGGAGTCCTAACAGGCCAGACCTGATATAACTTAACCTCATACCTACTACTACCTGAGGTTACCGTAGCAACGACGTCCTCAATACTATACTCACCATCACTAGCAACCCACTCTAACACACCCTTAATGTTCGGTGGTACCATAATCCTATGCTCAACTATAGGTGTCTCAGCTACTGAACCGATAACATCACCACCAACGACCTTATCACCTATGTGGAGTTCTTTAGACCTCCTAAACACCCACTTCCTACTCCTGTCTAAGGCATTTACCTTAACACCCCTCTTAATGAATATACTACCTGTTAACTCACCAATAACTAACTCAGGTCTTTGAAGACCGTCATATATAGAACCTATTAACCCGGGGCCTAACTCAGCTGATAGGGGCCTACCAGTAGCTTCAACTTTCTCACCAACTGTAAGTCCTCCGGTCTCCTCATAGACCTGTATGTATGCGTAACCACCCCTAATAGCTATGATCTCACCTATAAGTCCCTCCCCACCAACATAGACGATCTCATACATCCTAGGTGATTCAATACCTTCAGCAACTACTAAAGGACCTGCAACCCTGTAAATCCTACCAATCCTTGAACTCATACTAAACACCTACCTCATACCCTATTACCTTAGAGGAAAACCTCCTATAATAATGTGTTGGGTTACGACTTAATAACTCCTTACTATTAGGTATAACAGTTATTAAAGGTGTGAGGCCCTTCTCATTAAGAATCATGTGGTCTAACTTAAGGGCTTGAGCTATAGATTCCTCAATCATCACGACACCTACATCCTTCCTACTCTTAACCTCCTTCAAGATGTTTAACGCCTTACCAACATCGTCTACGGTATATACTTCCTTAAAACCTAATAACCTATAGAAGTTAACTGACTCAGCACTAGCTATCACTACTACCCTCTTAACCTCCTTCACCAAGGCCTCAACCACCTCGAGAATAAAACCCTAAGTAACTCATACCTCAACAACCTATCAATACCGTAGAGAGTTAGTAAGTTAAGTACCCCACCCCTATAGTAGAGTACGTCCTTAGACAGCTGATATAGTGTTGATACCTCCTCAATAAACCTCTCTAAAGTACCTACCCTAAACTTCTTAGAAGTCCTGAGGATCTGTTCTAAACCGACTTCAAAATATAACGCACCAACACCTCTGAAGAACTTAACACCTTCAACAACTAAATCACCTACCTCTACATCCCTCCTCAAACCGAGGACCTCTAAATTATCTAAATACCTAACATATTGTAGGATATCGTAAAGCGTTGCTATAGCTATCGCTGGTTCGTAATCCTCACCAACATCCTCACAAACATCCTTAAGCCTTGATAAGTGTTTAGAGACTATACAGCTAAACCCCCTACCTCTACATACCTCGTAGTCCTGTAACTTAATGAATTTTAAATTACGGTTTGAGGTATCCTTAGACGTTAAGGTAGCGTAGAGTAGGCCTAACTCTGAAGACTCTAAAAGTGTGTTGAGGTAGTTCACGTACGTGTTAGGTAGGTAGTAGTATACCTCGTTTAAATCATTAGTAAGTAACTCCGATAACGTACTGTCTAACTCCTTAACATCCTTAACAACTGTAAGTCTAGCTAACTCAAACTTAAACTCCTCAGTATCGACTAACCTAGTAGGTACTACACCCTCAACGATAAATTTAATTAGGTCAAGTATTAGAGGCGGTTTTGAAAGCCTTATATAGATTAAAGCCTCTATAAATGAACTACCGCTCAAGTCGTTCAACCCTAAAGAGTTGAGGTAGTAATTCACGTAAGCACCTATCGAGTCTGGTATCGTAGGAATTATCTACAGTGACCTCACCACTAACTACTATGACCCCACCACTGATCCTTGAATCCTCAACTACGTTACCCTTAATACCTAACCTACTTAATAAAGACTCCATCAACTTCCTATCGTTAGGAGCTACATAAACTACTAACTCATTAGCTACTACACCCATAGACTTAAGAACTTCTAAGGACTCCTTCAAGAGGTTTTCTAAAGACTTCAACCTCTCATCATAACTCATACCTCTAATGAGTTCCCAAACCCTCTTCCTTAGCCCCTCAACAACTTCATACTTAGCCTTAGCAACTATTAACCTAGCCTCCCTCCTAGCCTCAGCAAGCCTAACCTCAAACTCAGCCTCATTAATAACCTTCCTCCTCTCCTCATTAACTAACTCTTTCTTCCTCTCCTCAGCTTCCTTGATAATCTTCTCTGCCCTCTCCTTAGCCTCCCTAATAATTAACTCTGCCTCCGCCCTAGCCTTCCCAAGTATAGTCTTCCTTAAATCCTCGAGACTCATCCCCTACCACGCAGAAACTATGAACAACATGACTATACCGAACACCATACCGATGATCCCGAAGAGTTCTTCATAAGCAGCTAACACGATACCGGTACCGAATATACCTCCACGAGTCTTAACTAACTGGGCTGCTGTCTGACCGCAAACCACTCCCTGCCTCCACGCCGAGAACAACTCTGCAAAACCTACGAAGAGGCTGACACCTAAGATAGCACCAGCTATATGTGGGGGTATTACACCGCCATGCTTACTCAACAGTCCTGGAATTACCATGAAGTAAGAAATCAACATATACGTAAGTCCGTAAACTAATGTCTGCGTCATCGGTAGGAACGCTAGTACGTAGACCCTACCCCTCAACCCGGGGTTCTCAGCAACTGTCGGGATGCCTGAAGCTGTAGCTTCAGCAATACCTAATGTAGTACCTATAGCTGCTAAACCCTCAGCTAATCCAGGACCTATAGCTGCTATCAACGTAGATGCATCACTCATGCAAACACCTCAGACATAAATACGTTGATATTAAAGTTAAATACTTTATGTTGTAGGCCCTAACCTAACCCTAGTTAATGTTGTTGAGATAGGTGTTAACCTCCTCCCACAACCTTCGTAAAACTTAGATGATACTTCATACATTATCAACCTTAACGAATGTACGAAGGGGCTTAAGGATGATAACCCTAAATTAACTATATGGAGTAGTGATGATATTAAAGCACCGACGACTACACCGATAACTACACTTATAGAGCTTAACATAGATACTGTATTAAATATCAAGTTATTTATCAGTTCAGCTAGTATAGCACTACCGAGGGCTATACCTGCAATCCTCACGAATGACAGGACATCAGCTAGTATCCCTAACACATCGAAAATCCATAATAAGGCACCGAAGGGCCTATCAGTGATAGACCTAATAACTGCGTAGCTGATAACTACGGAGACAGTTGCGTAGAGCAGTAACTTAGGGTCTGTAAGTCTTAGAAGTCCGAGCACGTCAGTATGTAATCCGAAGACCGCTTCAACAGTAGCTGGTCCTAGGACTGTAATCACTATTATGAGTAGTTCTAATATAGCACCGATAACGTTCTTACTAATGACTACGTTCTTAATTAATCCTAATCCATGAGCGATGAGTACTGAGTAGTAACCGACGATCATAGCTATACCTATATAGGTAATTATTGTTGAGCCAAGTGCTTCAGGATCTGCTAGACGTGCTGGTAAGCTAGGTAGTACCTGCGGTATTACATAGCTTAAGTAAGTACCTAGTAGAGAACCGAAGAAACTACGTGAGAGTAACCCAGTTACTATACCTGCTATACCTGCGTAGGTAGCTATGTTAACTAACCTCTTTAAAGTCTCCCTACTCTCCACGAAGTACGGAAGTACTAGTCTAGCACCTATAATGAGCCCTATACCATACCCTACATCCGGGAACATCAACGAGAAGAATATTAGGTAGAAGTATGTGAGTAGTGGTGTCGGGTCCCACTCATAATGTGCTGGATAACCTATAATCTCAGTGAATAGTTCAAACGGTTTAAACACCCTATAATTATTGAACTCCACCGGTGGGTTGGGGTCGTTCTCATACACTACATAACCGTTAAACCTAGATACATACCGCTCTAACTCATTCCTCCTAGACTTTAAAGACCAACCGATAACTAAGGTCATGTACTTAGAATTAAATGCATTCCTTAATAACTCAACCTCCCCCTGAACAGTCTCAGAAAGTACTTTAAGAAGTGCTAACTCATACAACTTACTTTCAAGAACATCAGAAATCCTCTTCTCCAAAACCTCAATACGTCCCTTAACATTCTTAACCTCCTCATCAAGCCTTACTAACTCCTCACCACGTACTACCCCCTCTAAAGACTTAGGCACGGTAACTTCAAACTTGCTTAAGTAACTCTTTAAGGATTCATAAACACTCCTCTCAAAAATCACTACAGCTACTACCCTCCCCTCACTAACCGTAACTGCTGTGACGACCTTTAAAGCCCTACTTAATAAGTCTTCGAAGTCCTTACCACTACCGTATAATGTTTTAAGTACTAAGTAATCACCTACGTAATCTATTAAGGACCTATCAAAAAACCCGAACTTACTTAGTAATTCATTAACTACTAGTTTAAGTACCTGAAGCCTCTCTAACACCCCCTCATACATCCTAACCTCATCAACCAATGACTTAACTACCTCATACACAGACTCAAACTCCCTAACCAACTTCTCTAAAGCCTCATCAGTATTCCAAGGTAGTTCCCTAACCTCAACATCAACACCCTTCCTAATCAAGGAGTTAAGCTCCCTATACAGCGTTAACCCCTTCTCAGACAACTCCAACCTCTTCTTAATCACTGCTAACGCTTCACCAGCCTCAGTAGGTGGCAATGGTTCGAAAAGACCCTTCCTAACGAGGCCTTCAACTAATTCCTCAGCCCTATCCTTAGGGACTACTACGTAAGTTTTCAAACCTACGTCAGGCTTATTAAGTAGTAGTTTAGAGGGTTGAGGCAATTACTAACCCTCAAACCCTACAACCTTAGAAAATACAGTCCTAACGAAATCATCAACCCTCTTACTAACATCCTCACGTAACTTACTAGCAGTCTTTTCAGCCTCCTCTAAAATCCTCTTAACCTCCAACTCAACACTCTCCTCAATCCTCCTCCTCTCCTCACTCAACTCAGCTAAGTACGACTTATCACTTAATATCTCCTCAGCCTTCTTCCTAGCTTCCTTAATAATCCTCTCAGCCTCAGCCTTAGCATCCTCAATAATCTTAGATGCCTCAGCTTCTAACTCCTTAACAACACTACTCAACAAATACACCCAATACAGGCTGAAAACACATAATATAAAGTTTAGCGTTCAGTAATGCGGGAAATACGTCACTACTCAGAGCGCGAAACTATCATCACTCCCAAATCATCTACTATACCTAAGTTTTAAGAATTCGTAACAATTACTCCTCTCATGAGGTACTACATCACCTCTAACGATATGCAGTACTTTAAAACCCATAATACTTAATACATCAGCTATAAACTGTCTATGACAGTATTTAGGGTTTAACTCCCTACACATTATCAAGACGTAGTACTTACTAGCTAACTCACTCAAGAATCTTAAGGCGTTATACACTTCCTCACTAGTTAGTAGGTAATTAACGTATGAGTTAAATGTCTGTGAATCAACACACTTAACATTACCACTGAATCTAAGTCCTAAAGCACCTAAAACACCGAACCACCTATAACTAACACCTACACTACCTAATATAACCTCTAACTCATCTTTTGAGAAACCACGTAACCTACTCCTAGGGAACCTCCTAACATCAACAACTACCTCAATCTTGAACCTCTTAATGATGTTGAGGAACTCATCTATAGAGTGATTAGAATAACCGGTCGTGTAGACAGTATCTACAAACTTACTCAAGAATGAATACCTAATCCAACCTATCTAACCTAGGGATTTCCCTACCATATATTAACCTGATGTTATACCTCCTACACTCATCCTCTAAATACTTAACCACATCCTCAGAGACGTTCTCAACAGCTAATATAGCCATATAGACCTTACTACCAAACATAGACTCAACAAACCTCACATCCTCTAACACCTTACCTACCTCCTCCTTAACACCCTCAACACTACCTATATATGTAGTGACTTCACCGACGATTAACGGATCTCTATTGAATATATCCACCTCCCTCTCAACACCTTCAGGATTCCTTAAAACTATATTGACCTTAATTCTAATTTTCTCCTCAGGAATACCTAAATCCCTTAACAACTCCTCAATAAACGCTGCTGCGTAATAGTCTAACGTTACACCAACAGTCATAGCGAGAGAACTCATCCCACGTTCTAACCTACTAACACGTCTCTCAAGCCTCCTGAAATCCTCTCTTAACCCTCTAACCTCCTCCCATAACTTGTTCTGACCCTCTCTTAACGCTTTAACTTCTTCCCATAATCTGTTCTGGTTCTCCCAGAGTTTATTCTGGTTTTCCCATAACTTATTCTGTCCTTCCCTTAATGCTCTAACTTCCTCCCATAATCTGTTCTGATTCTCCCATAACTTCTTAGTCTCCTCCCTAAGACTCCTAACCTCTTCCCACAGCCTATTCTGATTCTCCCAAAGTTTGTTTTGGTTCTCCCATAACTTCCTAACCTCTTCTCTAAGACTCCTAACTTCTTCCCATAACTTCTCAATACTCCTTAGAATTTCTGAAAGCCCTAAATAACCAGCAACAGCATACCTAAACTCTACATCCTTCTCGAGTAACTCAATAAATGTCCTCTTAACTACCTCGGAACTACTCACTATACCACCAAATAATAAAGCATAACAAACCTTATAACATTACTTTCAACTTGTTAAGTGGTTCGTTAGGTCTCTTAATATCTCTATAGTAGTGTAAATTTATTAGTTCCCTATAATTACAGGATATGGGGTTGGGGGTACATACGTTTAGGTTTGGTGTTGAGGGTCTGGAGTACTTATTTAAGGATGTGTTGAGGAGGGGTTCTTTAGTCTTAATATATGGTAGGCCTGGTGTTGGTAAGACACTACTAGCTACTACTTTATGTTATAGGAATGCTTTAGATGGTAGGAGGTGTTATTACGTTTCATTTTATGAGGATAGGGATAGGCTTTATGAGGTTATGAAGGACTTAAATATGGACTTAAACACACTTACCCCTGATGTTTTCAGGTATGTTAAACTACCTCTAGTTACTAAGGAGGGTTTGAAGGACTTCATAGACGGTTTACTTAAGGATATCAATACCTTCAGACCTGATATAGTCGTGATTGATAGTATAACACCACTACTTAACGTATTAGGTGGTAGTAGTGACTTAAGGGTATTACTTCATAACTTCCTCTACGAACTACCTAAGATAATTAATGGGTTAGTAGTCTTAATAGCTGAGTCCGTAGACGTTAATACGTTAACAGCCTTAGCATACGTTGCTGACGTAGTTATAGGTCTTAAGTCTAGAGTAGTTAATGATATAGTTGTGAGGGAGTTAGTAGTTGATAAGGTTAGAGGTTCTCAAACACCGTTAGCTAAGATACCGTTCTCAATAGTTAGTGGTTCAGGAATTATTGCGTGGGTACCTCCAAGACTTGAGGAAGTACCAACACCTAACTACAGTAAGTCATTCCACAACGTATGTAGTTTATTTAAGGACTTAATAGGTGATCACCTCTACGGTGGTTGGCATATTTACGTAACCTACGATACTGATGCTAGGTCCTACGACATAATAACCTATATAATCACATTAGCATTACTGAACAACTCTAAGACATTACTAATTAGTTATAAGTTCTCACCAGATGATATATTGAAGGTTGTTGAGTCATACCTAAGTAGGAAAGGTGTTAAAGTGAATGTTAAGGAGTTATTTAAGGATAACTTAATACTTAAGGGGTTTAACCTTGCAGTATATAGTGTTGAGGAGGTGTACAATACTGAGCTTGAGTTAATATCTAAGGTAAGACCTGATACAGTTATGTTCTTCGGTATAGACCTACTACATTACTATTACAGAAGGGGTACTACATTCAAATACCTACATAATCAGATACTCTACCTAAGGAAGTTAAATATATTAACGTTTAGAGTTGGTTCATATATTAATGAAGAACATTACAGGGCTAATACGTCATTAGCTGATGTAGTAATTAGATTATTAAAGGCTGAAGATCTAGCAAAACAGATAGTGTATGTCTGGGTTAGAGGTAGGAATCCGAAGATAGTAACTTATGAGGAATTAAGTAAATGCCTAAACGAAACAATACAAACACTATCGAGTAACTACCTACAATATAGTAAGGAGTCATCATGTTAATATGACAGCATTCGTGAAGCTCCTTACTAACTCTTAAAATACCTACAACACAGTATTATAGTCTATCCTAACAGAATTATTAACTGGATTATGTGAGGTTCACTAAGAATTTAAGAATGGCTTAACTAAGTTTGACTGGAGGCGGGCCTAGTTCGACTATGAAGCTTAGGGTTGGGAGGAAGGGATATATTAATCCTTCCAAAGAAGTTATGAGACCTCCTAGGTATTGAGGAGGGTGATGAGTTAGTCGTTGAGGTTAAAGACGGTATTTTGTTAAAATCTACTAGAAGGAAGGTTGATTCAAGTGAGTTAAGGAGGGAGTTAGCTAATCATAATATGTTGGAGGGTGTTGAAGGTAGGAGAGAGCCTAAGCCTGGTGAGTTAAGTGAGACTTACCTTGAGGAGGAATTTAATTGAAAGCGTTCATAGATGCTAATCTCTTAATATACTTAAACACTATATTAGATCATGGTGGTAAAGCGGTTGAAGATCTATATGGACGTAATAACGAATTATAAGCCATATATGATGTTTAGTGTTTGATGAGTTACTATATGTATCTTGGAGGAAGTACGGTATACTGTATTCAATAACTATAAACTTTATAGAGAAGATTGTAAGACCATACATAAGTATATTACCTTTAGGAGAAGAAGAGTATGAACTAGCTTAGAATTCATTATGAAATACGGTATTAAACCTTCAGACTCCCTCCATTTAGAGATTATGAGGAAGAATAATATCTACCTTAATAGTATCAGAAGATAAAGAGTTAGATAAGATAAGCTAGATAAAGAGAATTTTGTATTAACCCTACATGATTATTCTTCAACAAACTTAGGAGTTCTAGGGCTACCTAACCTTACATCCCAATTAACTTAATCTTACTTACGCATTGAAGCATTAATTCCATAAATACATATCTTCAGAAATTAGATATTAATTAAATCCTCATGGCACTTCACTACCAATATTTTGAGATATAACGCTTAAGAAGGAATTTAAATAATGATATAACTGATTCAATATGATCTTAATAGTAACATTTTAAGAAAGGCTCCAGTGATTCTTACCATAGTAATCTCTTAATAAGCATTTAGGCTCTTTAAATCCTGTCATAATGATTTCGTCTTAAGTATAGTATTAACTACCGCAACTACATGAGTTATTATAGAATAAGAGTAAGTATCTGTATTTCTTTAAGATTCTTCACTTTTAACATTAATGCCGAACTGCACGTTAGCACTATCTTAACTTTACAGTAAATGTCTTAACACCTATAGTAGCACTCATACTACCTCCGTTACTTTGAAGCATTCACTACTTACTCCTTGACGGTTCTCCGATCCTTACCACTTATTATTTAATGATTAGCTGAGTAAGCCTGTTTTTCTGAATATTAATACTTTGAGGGGGTCTATACCTAGTGTGAATGTTGCTGAGTATACTAGTGAGAAGAGTGTTACGTTTGCAGGGATAGGTTCTACTATAATTCCTAAGGTTCCTAACATTACGAATGCTATAGTTACACCAATCACTGCTATTATAAGCATTCTCCCAGGCTTACTACTCCAAAACCAC
>Ga0078972_1010457_pt1 | contig 17319 bp, 11 predicted proteins | sample YelNatPaOPGAMG01_FD_67568 | JGI IMG/M metagenome (GOLD analysis project Ga0078972, IMG submission 67568) | Hot spring thermophilic microbial communities from Obsidian Pool, Yellowstone National Park, USA - OP-RAMG-01 (SPADES assembly) (version 2) | ecosystem: Environmental > Aquatic > Thermal... | reverse complement strand
GACGAAGCAATCTACAAGCATAGGGATTGCTTCGCCTGCGGCTCGCAATGACAGCACAATAATTCTTTTTTGCTAATATCCGAAGAATACCTAAGATTTGACGCAGGCTTTTTACACAAACTTCCCTATTTTTGTAAATGCATTTTTGGGTTAAACTTTCGGGTTGATCGAGCGAATAGCTGATAACAACTCAGAGGAATTTACAAACCTCTTCTCAGGCTGTTTCTCCAAACATTTAAGTACTATATCATTAAGCACATCTGAGACTTCAGGTACAATGCCTTTAAGTGAGGCAGGCACAGTATGTAAATGATGATAATAAACATCCCCCTTATTAAAAGGAGGTACACCCGCAAGCATTTCATACAAAACAACACCGAAAGCGTATATATCTGTTTGAAAACTTATTTTATCCCCCTTTATTTGTTCTGGTGACATATAATAGGGTGTTCCTATAACCTTTGTCGCCGTTTGAGCAGTATCATGTATAATCTTTGCGAGCCCAAAATCCATGAGCTTAATAACACCATCGTTTGTAATCATTATATTCCCTGGCTTTATATCCCTATGGATAAGGTTATTGCTATGGGCATATACAAGTGCTTTAACAAGTTGAACTGCTATATTTAATGAATCCTGTTGACTCAACCTTCCCTTATCCCGGAGAATATCCTTAAGTGTTTTTCCATTCACAAGTTCCATTGCGATATAGTACTCATTTCCTTGTTTACCCGCGTCGTAGACTATAACTATATTCGGATGGTTTAAGGCTGCAGCTGATTTAGCCTCTCTTAAAAAATCGCCTACCATTTCCGGATGATGTGTTAGATCAAGATTAGGCACCTTGTAAGCAACCTTTCGTTCAAGCACATTATCATATGCTTCATATACCCTACCCATATTACCACGCCCAATTTCTCTAATAATTCTGTATCTAATATCACCTCCGGAAATCAAACCCTGAACCTTTTTAGGTTGCTCTTTTAGCATCTTTATTCTGTTTTTTACATCTCTGTAGTTGTAATCTTCAGCTATAATCTTCTCATAGATCAACAATGCTTTTGATAGCTCTCCCAACCCTTCAAAAGCCCTTGATATTCCATAGTAAGCATCTAATGTCGGCTTATCCAGTGGCTTATTTCCTATAGCCTTCTTATATTTTTCTACAGCCTGTGTTAACATGCCTTTTTTAAAAAAAATATCACCAAGGAGCACACATGCACGATAGTACTCAGCTTCATTGGAGGACTGAACCATCTGTAGTGTCTGAATTGCATTATCCATATCGTTTATTTTTATAAATTGTTCTGCAGCTTCCACAAATCGCTTTTCTTTAACAAGTGCATTTATAAGCTTTTTTTCATCCCCGACAAGTTTATAAAATGATTTAGCCTTTTCTAAGTTTCCAGCCTTTTCATATAGCTCTGCGGCTTTCTGAGGCAGACCGGCTACCTCATACATCTGGGCTGCAAGTTCATACTCACCCGCTTTTTCATACATTTCTCCAGCTTTGGTATAATTATTTGCATCATGATAAAGTTCAGCTGCATTTATAAATTCTTGTATCGCCTCATAACATTTAGCTGCCTTATCTTTTTCACCGATACCCCTGTAATATTCTGCCTTAATAGTGTTAGCCTTTACAAGCTCTCCTGCCTTTTCATAAAACACTGCTGCTTCTAATGGCTTGTTTACCAGGGTAAGGTATTCAGCAGCTTCAACAAATTTCCCGGCTGACTTGTAAGCCTCAATAGCCAATTCATAAAGCTTCATTGACGCATAAACCTTTGCAGCTATTTCATGTTTACCTATCTTAGTCAAAAGAGAACCTGTTTTTCTGGCAAGCTCTTCCATCCTTGCAGTGTAATCACGATCCATTTCCATCTTTTCTGTGGAATAATCACTGTTTAATGCCTTCAAATAGCATTGTGCAGCCTTATTCAAATTATTGGATTTAAGATAAAGCTCTCCAGCTGGTAAAAACATCTCAGCTATTTCATACATTTCAGCAGCATTGGTATAATCCTTACCATCCTCGTATGCAGAAGCAGCTTCTGTATAACTTTTTATGGATCTGTAAATGTCACCTGCCTTTTTAAAATCGCCTTTTGTTTTCGCAAGCCTTGCAGCAGCATTGGCATCTCCTGATTCAAGAAGAAGATTTATTGCAGTATCAATTTTGTTCATCCGCAACGCTATCTCTGATGCCTTCTTTTTAGCGCCTGCTTTCATATAAAACTCGTATGCCTTTGAAAGCTTTCCATCATAGGCATAAAAATCCCCTGCAGATACATAATCACCGTGTTTAATTGCGTTTCTGGCAGACTCAGCAAAATTTGTTGTTTTTCCATGACTGACTAAAAACAGTTTTTTTAATACTACACTGAAGATATAAAAACCAAAAAGCCCACCAGCTAATTTCAAAATAATGTTATATGGTTCTGTGTAATAAATATAAGCAATAAGCGATAATAGTTTATCTATCAAAAAACCTGTTGTATCCACAATTGTATTCATATTTTACAAATTTTATACTATGCACCTTGAAACAAAGTCAAACACTTAATTTAAAAATTACAACAATAAAAATTCATATGCCATCTTTCTTCTTTAATTCCTTGTTTTTTTAGAAATAAAAGCTATAATATACACCATGGACAAAACTAATATGGAGGCACAAATGAAACCCAAATCTGTTAGAAGTTGGCTAATAGTGATACTCATTTTAGCTGTCACATCTGCATTTGCAGCTAAAATTGTTGCAAACAAAGAACATCAAAATTCTAAAAAGAGTGAGAGCACATACGAGGACCTTGGATTGTTTACATCAGTACTTAATAAGGTTCAAAAGGATTATGTAGAACCTGTAAGTACGAAAAAACTTATATATGGTGCATTAAAGGGTATGGTAAGCTCGCTGGATCCACATTCAGCATTCATGACACCAGATGAATACAAAGACCTTCAGGTAAGTACACAAGGACAATTTGGTGGCGTAGGTATGACGATCACATTGAAGGATGGAGTGTTAACTGTAATATCGCCTATAGAAGATACACCCGCTGCAAAAGCAGGAATAGAGCCAGGGGATAAAATCATAATGATAGATGGCAAGCCAACAAGGGACCTTACACTTGAACAGGACCTGAACATGATACGTGGACCAAGCGGAACAAAGGTAAGCTTAACTATTGTAAGAGAAGGCTGGAAACAACCCAAAACATTTGAACTAACAAGAGAGATCATAAAGATCAAAAGTGTTAAATACGATGTAATAGATGGCAACTACGGATACATAAGAATTATCCAGTTTCAGGAAACCACCAACAATGAACTTCAAAAGGCACTTGATGAGATACATAAAAAAACAGATAACAATATTAAAGGACTTATACTTGATCTGAGAAATAATCCAGGAGGTTTGCTAAATCAGGCAGTTGATGTAGCATCCCATTTTATAAAAAGTGGTTTGATTGTTTACACAAAAGGCAGGCTTCCTGATCAACAGATGAAATTTATGGCAACAGGTAAAAATGTAGAACCCGATTACCCAATAGTTGTATTAATCAATGGAGGAACTGCAAGTGCCTCTGAGATAGTAGCAGGAGCTCTACAAGATCATAAAAGGGCAATAATAGTAGGAACACCCAGCTTTGGAAAAGGCTCTGTTCAAACAATAATACCACTTGATGATGGTTCTGCACTTAGACTTACAACTGCACTTTACTATACACCCAATGGAAGATCTATTCAGGCTGAGGGAATACAACCAAACATTTTAATGCACGAAGAAAAGGTTGTTGAAGAATCTCAAAATATATTCGGGATTACGGAAAAGGATTTAGAAGGACATTTTCCAGCACAAAACAAACTAAAAAAGGTTACTCAGGAAGAATCAAAAAAGATAAAAGAACTTTTAAGCGATAGTGAGATAAGGCGTGCGCTTGATATATTAAAGGCTATTCACTTTTATACCACTGTAAATGGAGGCAATGTAGTTAAAAATTAATGAAATGGTTAAATAGACTTTTATTACTACTGATATTGGGAATGGCTGTGTATGTAGTTGCCTCGCACGGAGGACTGTACGACCTGTGGCAAATTAAAAAAAATATAGCACAGCTTGAAAAAAAGAATACAGCATTGTTACAGGAAAAGAATGACCTTGCTACACAAATTAATTTATTGAAATCCAACTATTTTATCATTGAGAAATTAGCGCGTGAGGAGCTTGGCATGGTTAAAAAAGATGATCTCGTTATCTACTTTGACAAACATAACGCAAGCCCGGCTCCTCAAGTTTCAAATGAAAACAACGAAAAAAAATAAAACCAGCATTCATACATGACATTAAATACCAAACAAATACTCCTTACCATTGTATTTTTTATTATGCTTATGACTGCTTCTATATTTTACATCTTTGGTATTGAACCAGTTAGCGATTCTAACAGTCTACTTTTCATAGTTTTTTGGGCTATCTTTTCTATTTTCTCAATCCTGACATACATACTGACAAAGATTCCGCAATACATAAAAAATATAATGCTTTCTCTTCTAATCGTTGTAACCTTTATGATAATACTTGACATCGTTGAGACTACATTCAGGTTTAATGCAAATTCCTCAATCTATTTTATTTACATGCTAATTACGATGTTGTTTGGTATCATCAATGGTGTAATTGCTGTTATCTATGGTGGTATACTGTTCCTTACAAAGGCTTATATATATTCAAAACCTTTTGAAAGGTACATATTCTATTCTATCGTTTCTATCGTCTCAGTAGTAGTTGTTGGACTATTAGTTATATACGAGAAAAATCTAATAGAAAAATTAAAAAATAAAATAGCCACCCTTCAACAAGCACCGATTGAATTCAACTTAACAACAGAATCAAAAGTAGATTCTGCCTCATATTCTCATATTATTTCTGATGATGGATTAAAAAAGGAAAAGAAAAGGCTCGTAACAATACTGAATGAAAGATTATTCAACATAGTAGAAACAATCCGTTCCACACTTCATCCATTTACTGTAATTCTTTATTTGAAGGATAACGATAAAGGATTCAGGGGTAGAGAGGTTCTATCAAACAGTGAATTGATAAATATGGACAAAGTCCTAACCCAAGATGATCCTTACATAGGATGGGTATTAAAAAACAAGAAAAGTATGTTGCTAAATGAGATGAAAGGTGAGATTAAAGATATACCGTACTACATGCGAAATGAAGGAATTAAATCTTTTTTAGCCGTCCCTGTTATGCGTGAAAACGAAGTAATAGGTATAATTTGTGTTGATAGCCTTGAGGTCCAAGCCTTTACAGATGAACATTCAAAATTGTTAAATATCATATCCAACCAAATCATAGATTTAATGGATAATATAGAACTGCAATATAAGCTGCGATACGATATGTATGAAAAAGGAGCCATGTATACCTTTGTGCGTACACTTTCCCATTATATAGATGCAGTAGACATATCAAAAACATCACTTAATGAAATTCTAAGGATCACAAATGCAAATGCGGGTTTTTTTGCGATTAAAAATGACTATAAGAAATTTAAAATAATCTATGTGCAAAATCTTAGTAATGAGCTTAATGGTAAAGAATTTTTTGCTGATATAGAACCTTTCCTTGATGGTACAACAGAAAATCATGTCTCACCTATATCACAGATGGCAACATCTCAAATAAAAAATAGCCACCCTGCTCTATACAACCTGTATGCCCCTGATAAGACCTTCAAATATACCACAATAATACCATTACAAACAAAAACTGAGGTAGTAGGTGTAATCATACTTTATATGGGAAACACCATAAATGAGCGAATAATTTTAATCCTTGAAACATTGATAAATCAGATTTCTATATCACTATATAACTCTATCCTTTTTGATAAATTAGAAAGGTTAGCTATTACAGATGGTCTTACACAACTTCATAACCATAGACACTTCCAGGAATATTTGGATGTTGAAGTCAAAGAGGCAATCAGGTATAATAAATTACTGACACTTCTTATGTTAGATATAGATCACTTTAAGGTTTTAAATGATAAATATGGACATCCTCAAGGTGACAAAGTGTTAAGAAGGCTCTCTGAAGTTATTATACAAACAATAAGAGATGTAGACTATGCGGCAAGATATGGAGGCGAGGAATTTTGTGTAGTGCTACCCAACACAGACACAAAAGGTGCGTATAAAATAGCAGAACGATTAAGAAAAACCGTTGAAACCCTTGTTTTAAAATCAGGAACAGGAGAGAATATCAATTTTACAATCAGTATAGGTATATCTTCTATACCAGAAGATGCTAAAAACAAAGAGGAATTGATACTTCATGCAGATAAAGCACTTTATTTTTCAAAAAAAAGTGGTAGGAACAAAACAACAATATATGCTAACATAAAAGAAAAGGAGTAAATTATGAAAAAACTCGGTGTTAATATAGATCATATAGCAACTGTAAGACAGGCAAGAAAAACATTTGAACCTGATCCCGTAAGTGCAATCAGTATCATAGAATTAGCGGGTGCAGACAGCATAGTAATGCATCTAAGAGAAGATAGAAGACATACTCAGGATAGAGATTTAGAACTCGCAAGAAAAATTGTTAAAACAAAACTAAATTTAGAGATGGCTCCAACACAGGAAATGATAAAGATAGCACTTGATGTTAAACCTGACATTGTAACGCTTGTGCCCGAAAGACGGGAGGAGCTTACAACAGAAGGTGGACTTGAAGTGGCTCTTAATATGGAATCTTTTAAAAAATATATACGATTATTCCACGATGCAGATATTACTGTAAGTCTTTTCATAGACCCGGATATTGATCAGATAAAAGCTGCTCACAGAGTTGGAGCTGATATAGTTGAAATAAGTACAGCCAGATATAGTGAATCAAAAACTAAAAAAGAAATAGAGACAAACCTACAACAAATAATAAATGCAGTAATAACTGCAGATAAATTAAAATTAGGAATATCTGCCGGGCATGGACTTACCTATATAAATATAGAACCAATAACAAAGATAGATGCAATAACTGAATATAACATTGGACATTCCATAATAGCACGCGCTATATTCACCGGTATCGCCAATGCAGTTAAAGAGATGAAGGATAAAATCAATGCAAGATTATAATTCTTTGCAAAGGAGATAAAATTTATGTCTATCATAACGATATCAAGAGGTACATTCAGTGGTGGAGAAAAACTCGCAGAGTGCCTTGCTCAAAAATTGGGATACAAATCCATCAGCAGGGAGGTCCTTGTAGAGGCAGCTGAAAAATATGGTATCTCTTTAGATAAATTAGTATACGCTATGGAATCAAAACCAACTATTCAAGAACGGCTATCATTGAATATAGATAGATTTAGATATTTATCTTTTATTCAAGCAAAATTATGTGAAGAGGCACGAAAAGATAATATTGTGTATTATGGTCATGCAGGTCACATTCTTCTGAAAGATGCCTGTCCGGTAATAAAGGTTAAGGTTATAGCAAGCATGGAACAACGTATCGTGTTTGCTATGGAACGTAATAAGTTTTCGCGCGAAGAGGCAATAGCCTACATAAAAAAGATGGATAAATACAGAGAAAAATGGACAAGATTTATATATGACATAAATTGGAATGATCCGTCTATTTATGACATTGTTGTAAATCTAAAGGATACAAGTATAGAAACAGCATGCAATATAATAGCTTTTATGACTACTGTACCAGAGTTTAGACTTTCTGAATTTGCAAAAAAGAATTTAGATGATTTAACTCTTGAAAGTCAAATAAAGGCAAAACTTGCATCGGATGATATGACGAAAGATTACATCACACTAAAGATCATTGTTAATGACCGTAATGTTAAAGTGAGTGGAAGGGTAAAGAATACCGAGATCAGTGACAGAATAAAAACTATTATTGAGCAAACTCCTGGAGTAAAAAGTGTAGACTGCACTTGTGTAAGCTATTATATTAATGATGATGTAATACTCTAACCTTAAGGCTTCATGCATGACAGGTAACCACCAGAACTACTCTGGAATAGAAAAACCTCACTATACTAAAAAGGTATCTACATTCAACACGAGAAGATGTACTATAAGATAAGTTTGGGTAACTTCCTGCTATGAAAAAGATAACACTAAGAACAATGCATAGGCTAACTTCAAGCTCATTTATTCTGAAAGGAAATGTTCTTTAGCCATCTTTACCCTTCCCTTCTTTGTCATTGAAAGGATTGCCGAAACAAAATTTAAAATTGTATATGTTATAAGTACTACAACAAATCCGTGCATAAATCCTGTCTTTTTTAACTGTTCTGGCACAACATTTAAATTTATATGATGGTAACCTTTTGTACTCAAATATGCTGCTGTTACAGATGTCATTATAAGTCCTGAGATATCTATTCCAAAAACCCTTCCGCTTGCCCGCATCATATTCAAAATACCCCCTGCACTCCCTAATCTTTCCTCAGGAACGCTACCCATAACAGCACTATTATTAGGTGGAGTAAACAACCCCATACCTAATCCAAGTGCAGTAAATTCAATAAGTAATACAGTTGTATGAGGATTTCTACCTAAAAAAATCATACAAAAAGAAGCTATTGAACATATAAACATACCAACAGATGTCATTATAGGGGGTCCATACCTATCTGAAAGTGTTCCTGCAATTGGTGCCACAAGAGACATGGTAATAGGTATAGGTGTTAATAACGATCCTGCTTTAAATGCGGAAAGCTTTACTATATTTTCAAGATAAAATGGCATAATAAAAAGTACACCAAACAATACATAATAAGAGAAAAAACCTGTAATATTACCTGCGCTAAAATCATATATCTTATACAACTTAAAATCCATCATTGGGTAACTAACTCTAAGTTCTGTTATTATAAATATTGTAAATAAAATACCAAACAACACTAGATATGTAACTATAGTATCTGATTCCCATCCAAGTTTACGGCCTTCATTAAGAGCCAGAACCAAAAACAATAAACCTGCTGCAAAAGTAATGCTTCCTATGTAATCCATTTTTTCTTTAACTTTAGATTTTTTATCTTTAGGTAAGATATACAAAGCTGCCAAAGTACCAAGGATCCCGATAGGAACATTCACATAAAATATGGATCTCCATTGAGTACCAAAAAGATTTAAATTAATAAGTAATCCTCCAAGAAAAGGACCAATAGACATAGAAATTGCCTGTACTGCACCCTGAATCCCAATAGCCTTTCCAAGTTCGTTTGACGGAAAGCTCTGGGTTATAATAGCAACTGAATTAGCCTGCAATAATCCGCCTCCAATAGCTTGAATCACCCTTGAGATGATCATAAACTCTATATTTGGCGCTATACCACACAGTGCTGAACCTATTGTAAAGATCACGAACCCCAGGTTATACATTTTTGTTCTTCCAAACATGTCAGCAAGTCTACCAAAAAATGGTAAGAATATAGTGAGGGTAAGCATGTATGCCATTGCTACCCATTCATCAAGGTGTAAAGATACATGATAGTATCTTTTTAAAGTTGGTAAAGCGATGTTTTCTATACTTACATCCAAAGCTGACATAGCAGCGCCAATCAAAACAGTTGTTAATATAAACCATCGCCATTTAGGATGGCTTGAAAAAAAGGGATGTGGCCATTTTCTTTTTTCTTCCATAGTTATGATCCTTAAAATTTACTAAAAACAGAATGTAACATACCATGTATACAATATACAAAATTCATAATTGAGAATGAAATTACGGTCAAGGAATTTAAAGCAATTTGGATTTGTTTATCTTCCTTTACCTAAGGCTAAAAGTTTTCTATGATACACAAGACATCATCAACTCATTTAAGTTCAGGAGTTCTGGAGTGTAGAGCAAGGAGGGAGTGAGGATGGGTTTTTCAAATGCATTTTTTAAGTAAATGAGATATCTTTTATCCTTTTGTATCCGCCCATGTCTTACCATAACTGATAGACACCTTGAGAGGGACAATTAGCTTTAATGCATGCTCCATCTGTTCTCTTATTGCGTGCGAGAAGCTTTCTATTTGTTCATCTTTTACCTCAAATATAAGTTCATCATGGATCTGCAAAAGCATTTTCGCATCATATTTCTCTGTTTCTATAATGTTATCAACCTTTAACATGGCAAGCTTTATAAGATCTGCAGCACTTCCCTGTACTGGTGTATTGATAGCAATCCGCTGATAAGCAGGATTATCAAGTGTCTTTGGTATGTATCTTCGTCTACCGAGTATTGTACCTACAAATCCAGTTTGCCTTACCCCATTCAAGATATTATCTATAAAAGCCTTAACCCCTTTGTATTCATTAAAATATGTATCAATAATTATTTGTGCCTGTTCCTGAGGTATACCCAGTTGTTTTGATAAACCGTATGCCGATATCCCATACATAATGCCAAAATTTACAATTTTAGCCATATTCCTCATCTGGGAAGTTACATCAGATAATGCCACTCCAAATATGCTGGCTGCAGTAGCAGTATGAATGTCCCTGTCATGCATAAATGCATCTATCAATATTTCATCAGATGAAAGATGAGCCATAATTCTAAGTTCGATCTGAGAATAGTCCGCACTTAATATAGAATAACCCTTTTCTGATATAAAAGCCCTTCTTATCATGCGTCCATATTCGTCTTTTACTGGAATATTTTGAAGATTAGGTTCACTGCTCGCCAGCCTGCCTGTCGCAGTACCCGTCTGCAAAAAATGTGTATGTATCCTTCCTGTTTTCTGATTAACAAATGAAGGCAATGGATCTACAAAGCTATTTTTAAGCTTTGCAAGATTTCTATATTCTATGAGATATTTAACAAATGGATGTTTATCTTTAAGATCATTTAAGACTTCATTATCGGTAGAATAGCCTGTTTTGGTCTTTTTTACAGCAGGTAATTTCAGTTTCTCAAACAATATATTGGCTATCTGTTTTGGTGAATCAGGGTTAAAAGGTTCTATTACAATCTCTTGCATCCTTTTTTTCAAATACTCCAGTTGCCTGTTAAATTGCTCTGAAAGTTGATTAAGGTATACCGGATCAACTTTTATGCCTGTATATTCCATTTTTGCGAGTACATTTGATAAAGGCATTTCTACTTTGTAAAACAAAGGTTCCAAAGAATCCTGCTTAAGCCTTTGTCTGTAGAGATCTGAAAGCCTCTTCAGTTGAGTAGCATACTTTAAAAGATGGATGGTTCTCGTTTGTTTAATATTATTATTTTCTTCAACCTTTTTTCCTGAATCTTCAAAAAGCCCTTCCTCTACCTTTGAGGCTTCAGTCCCGGGATGGATAAAATGATCAGATGTCAGAGAAGGTAGTTGCTCTCCAAACTCTGACAGAGATAAAGATGAAATAGAATAATTCTTTTCCTCTGGATTACAAAGATATGCGGCAAGTTCTACTGAAAATAATCTCGCCCTTTCATGGATACTATATTCGTAGCAAGCTCTATATAAAGTCTTCGCATCATGCACAACTACATCTTTATCCACAGAAAGTGCTTTGCCAAGTACATCAATAACAATATTTTTACTATCATTGCTATCTCCGTAGAAATAGTCTTTATTATCCCCTACAACACATATATCCTCATTGGTAAAAAAGATACACAACTCTTTAGCATTGGTTAGCAACTCATCAATATCCTTAACAGGTCTCATATCTGTATGACTAATTTCATCATTGCTCAATCCATGTTTACTAAATTTTTCTATTAGTCTATTAAATTCAAGCTCAGAAAGGAGCCTTAAAAGCCTTTCCCTTTTACCATCTAATGTATCGTTTAGTATCAAGGTATGTAACTTAAAGGATTCTAAATCTATCTCAACGGGCACATCATGCTTTAGCTGTACCAATGGCTTGGTTATGTTGTAGATCTGTTCTTTTGCATCAAGCAGTGCATTCTTTATCCTTTGATTTGTAATGTCGTTAATATGCTCATAAATACCATCAAGTGAACGATATTTTGTAAGCAATTCTTTAGCTGTTTTATTACCAATTCCCTGTACCCCCTTTATGTTATCAATGCTATCCCCTGTCAACATAAGAAAATCTTGAATCTGAGAAGGGTATACTCCAAACTTTTCTAAGACTGTTTCTGTAGTAATCCATTGCTCCTTCATCGTATCAAGCATAACAACACTATCACACACAGTTGACATTAGATCCTTATCAGCCCCAACTATAACAACGCCAAAATCTTCCTTTTTTGCTCTATCTGTAATAGTAGCTATAATATCATCTGCCTCAAAGCCCTCCATAGATATACGCTTTATATTTAAAGCATCTGTAATTTCAAATATATATGGAAATTGCACTGTAAGATCATCTGGAGGAACTCCTCTATTGGCTTTATAGCTACTATCAATGTGTTCCCTAAATGTAGGACCTTTTGAATCAAAAACAACAACAAAATATTCTGGTTTGTACTTTTCTATAACCTTTATAAGCATATTGGTGTAACCATATACTGCATTGGTTGGAATACCATTTTTGTTCGTCAAAGGTGGTAATGCATGGTACGCCCTGAAGATATAGGAGCTACCATCCACCACAAAAATCACACGCTTCTTTGATACAGGAATGTTCGTAGACACAGACAATGTACTATCTCCGTTCTATTTTCCAAGTTCTATAAGGCTTGAGATCACATAAGGTATACGTTCAAGCAGATCAGACGCCAGTACAGCACTATTCCTATGATAAGTGTAAACGATGTCACCTGCCATACCATGTATAAATACACCGGCGATCGCAGCATTCAGAGGACTTAAACCTGTGGCGATCAAACCCGTTATAATCCCCGTAAGTACATCACCCATTCCACCTGTAGACATACCCGGATTACCCGTAGGATTTATCCATATATCTCCATCTTTACTCGCCACCACTGTCCTTGCACCTTTAAGTACAAGTGTACATCTGTATTGCCTGGCAAAATCCATTGAAAGCCCAATTCTATTTTGATTTACTTCCTTTGCCGGCATATTTACGAGCCTACCAAACTCACCAGGATGGGGCGTAAGAATGATATTTTCATTACCAGCTTCAACAAGAATATCCGGATTTTTTGCTATAATATTTATACCATCTGCATCTATAACAATTGGTAATTTACACCTCTTTATAAATTCAAAAACAAATTCCGCTGTTTGTTTTTCAGTACCAATACCTGGTCCTATTGCCACAACATCTTTCGTTTGCATTAATGCTTCAACCCTGGAAATAGCAGAGCTATCTATAACACCACTGAGTGTCTCTGTTAAAGATTCTTTTAACGCCTCAGTAATGGTTGTTTCATATATCGGCATCAAGCCTTCTGGACCGGCTATGGTAACAAGTCCACTTCCTGCACGCAATGCACCCTTTGTGGCGAGTATGGCAGCACCGCTTTTTCCTTCAGAACCTGCTATAATTAAAGCGTGTCCATAATCACCTTTATTTGTATTATAGTGGCGGGGTTTTAAAATAGAATGAACCAAATTATAATCTATAAGATTATACGGAATATGTGTTTGCCTGATAAGTTTATCAGGTATGGATATATCAATTACATCTACATCACCAGCAAACTCAACACCTGGATACACAACAAGTCCTATTTTTGAGAGACCAAAAGTTATGGTCTTTTTTGCCTTTACAGCAATCCCAGCAACTGCACCTGTATCTGCATCAATACCTGATGGTATATCTACAGAGATAACAGGTAAACCAGATTTGTTTATAAGATCTATAGCACCAGCATATGGTTCTTTAACTATGCCTTTTATTCCTGTACCAAGCAATGCGTCAACTATAATACCCTTTTCCCTTAGCTTAATCCCTGTTTTTTCAAATTCACTAATATCTTTAAGCTCGTGTATAACATCGGTAATCCTGCTTAACGCAGTATAATTAGTCAATGCATCCTCTGTGAGCTCTTCCTTTTTACCAAAGAAAACAACATCCACATTGTAACCTTTGTTTAAAAGGTGCCTGGCTGCTACAAAACCATCTCCACCGTTGTTGCCTTTACCACAAAATACAACAACCCCTTTTTTTGCTTGCTGATCAAATTCCTTAATAACAGCTTGTGCAACAGATCTACCTGCATTCTCCATAAGAACAATGCTTTTAATACCAAAGGTTTCAACTGTTTTTTTATCAAGCGATCTCATCATTTCAGATGTAACAAGTTTCATATTGCCTCCCTGTATTTAAAACCTATATTAGTATCTATCCTGTTTTTTTTAAAGGATCAATCCATATATTGGTTAACTCAAAAAATGCACTTGCAAAACCTGTCCTTCTGAAAACAGGGATAGGGAAGCATGTAGCGGTTTGAGTTATCAAACAACAACACCGTCGCATAGGCCTCAAAATGAAATAAGGAAGTTCGTTTGTTCGTTCGGGACACCCACTGCACAAACTTCCTTATTTTTAATGCATTTTCTGGGTTAATATGAGATGTAGTGGTTTGATTTATCAAACGAAAAACACTTCCACTATAAGCAAAAAAGAAATATTATTACGCTATCATTGTGAGCCGCCTTCGGCGGCTAAGCAATCCCTTCTCTCCAGCGTCATTCCCGTGAAAACGGGAATCCAGTTTTTTTATTTAAATTCCTCGCTTGGCAGTCTGCCATACAATGGTCACTCTGGTACAGCCGAAGAATTTACTCTTCCTTGTCATTCTGAGCCGCAGGCGAAGAATCTACTTACCTTGAGATTCTTCGTCATGGCTTGAAAAGCCATTCCTCAGAATGACACTCCCAAAATCTTTCAAGTTCCAGAGTTCTGGAGTTCAGAGTAAGGACGGAGTTTGATAAATCAAACCGCTATAAAACTTCAACTAAAAATCTGCGAAGCCTTCTACAATTCAAAAACTACTGAAATGTTGTGTGAATGAGTTTACCAAACAATCGGCTTAGTCCAATATGTCGTGGATGGACTCCTACAGTCTATTGACTTCAATAGGTTATTGTGTTTTCATTATCAAACAGTTGGACAGTAGTGATCCTGCATAGAGGCGATACTTGGCAGAAACAGACTAAAGGTTGTGAAATGTGGCAGACCGAAGAAAATAGGTCCCTGTTCCTTATAAAGGAGGATTATGAAAAACCAAAGTAAAGTTGCCGCAATTCAACTTGCCTCAAAAGTAGGTGATTCAAACGCGAACATCTCCAGTTGTGAGCGTTTAGCTCTCCTGGCAGTTAATGAGGGAGCGCACTGGATAGCGTTACCGGAATTTTTCAATACTGGAATTAGCTGGAACCCAAAAATTGTCTTAGCCATTCAGAACAATGACGGCACGGCAGCAAATTTTTTGCGTGACTTTTCCGCAAAACATAAAGTGGTTTTGGGAGGATCATTTTTGTGCAGGCTTTCCGATGGCAGTGTGCGTAATCGTTACCTGTGTTACGCCAGTGGTATTCTTGTTGGTCAGCATGACAAAGACCTGCCCACGATGTGGGAAAATTATTTCTACGAAGGCGGCAATGAGAATGATAACGGCATTCTCGGAACCTATAACAACACGCGCATCGGTGCTGCCGTCTGTTGGGAATTCATGCGCACGATGACTGTTCGCAGACTTCGCAATAAGGTGGATGTGATAATGGGCGGTTCGTGCTGGTGGAGTATACCTACCAATTTTCCTGGCTTTCTACAGAAACTTTGGGAACCGGCAAACAATCGCAACTCCCTTGCGGCCATACAGGATAGTGCTCGTTTGATCGGTGCGCCGGTTATTCATGCCGCACATTGTGGGGAGTTTGAGTGTCAGATGCCAGGGTTACCGATCAAATACCGTGGTTACTTTGAAGGAAATGCGGTTATAGTGGATGCGAACGGTAAAGTGCTCGCGCATCGCAGTGCCGTACAGGGAGAAGGTATCATCTGTGCAGAAATTTCGCTAGGTGCACAAACGACTACTGAAGAAATCCCCAATCGTTATTGGCTACGCAACAGAGGATTCCTACCAACTTTTGCTTGGAATTATCAGCGTTGGTTAGGTCGGCGATGGTATAACCATAACGTGTATAAGGCATAAAAGCTTGCGTTATCTTGATAGTCCGAAAGCCCACAAGAACCATATACCAGAGGAAGACATTACTATAAAACTATTAAAGATAGCCGTTTGAGTTACAAACTTTCACGAATTAAAGCAAAAGATTTAATCAGAATTGCAATAAGGCAGACCGAAGAAAATAGGTCGCTGTCCCCTATAACTCCTACAAACAATTGACAAATTTAGAATAAAATAATATTAGGTCATCCAATAAAGGGAAAAATTGTTTCTATCAGAACTTAACAATTTTTCTTTATAATCTGACAGAGGTTTAAGGTATAAATAAAGTGTAATAACAATAAACAGGGGGATGTATGAAACGATTTTTGACGATTGTTTTGTTAGTGGTAGGGTTCTCAGGATGTGGTGGAACCACTATACCATATTATGGCGTTACCATGAATCAGAAGTTATTGAGTAATGGTGTTAGTACGGAATGTAATTATAATCCATCGCAGGCTTTTGAAGGTTCACAAAAGATTATTCTGTTAAATGCCACTATTACCACGACAACACTTATGTCAAACGGTGAGAAATTTACCTCAACTTGTATTCTTGAGCCGAAGCCTCCTCGGTAGAAAGAGGTTACAAAAATTCTTAATTTAGTGGATAATATCAAACATAAGGTAATCCTTATGCTTGTTTATTCTGCTGTACTACTGTCCGTTTAAAATAAAGTAAGCTGTGGCTCGGATTTATCCAGATTATGCAGATTATATAGATTATTCTGGTGAATAGACAGTAGGTCAATTATTGATACCCTTAAAAAAAACGCCTTTAAATTTGTATCTCGGGGCAATTTGTAGCAATTCATCAACAACTGTGTTAAGATATTCACGGCTTGAATCTCCTTTGTTTATAAGTATTATCAGACGACAGGGTATATTACCAATTTGGAGGCTTTAAGCCTTTTAATAGATTTTTAGCTAACACGAGTGAGATGAAGAATAAAATGATAATTACAAAAAACTATAACAATTTACTTGATAGAATTGGCGAAATTTTAGTCAAGGCAAGAACCGCAGTAGTCAGAGAAATAAACAAAGCACAGGTTTTAGCATATTGGGAAATTGGAAGAGAAATAGTTGAGTTTGAACAGAAAGGAAAGGCAAGAGCAGAATATGGAGAAGAATTACTTAAAAGACTTTCGGCAGACTTGTCTGCCAAATTTGGTAAAGGGTTTTCCGAGAGAAATTTAAGGAATATGAGGGCTTTTT
>Ga0078972_1010456_pt1 | contig 17319 bp, 17 predicted proteins | sample YelNatPaOPGAMG01_FD_67568 | JGI IMG/M metagenome (GOLD analysis project Ga0078972, IMG submission 67568) | Hot spring thermophilic microbial communities from Obsidian Pool, Yellowstone National Park, USA - OP-RAMG-01 (SPADES assembly) (version 2) | ecosystem: Environmental > Aquatic > Thermal... | reverse complement strand
CCTCTCACGTATCTCGCCTGTAATTTTTACCTCATGTTCCATCGCCTCTAAGGCATGCGCTACCCAACCAAGCGTCACAAGCTTCATAGTCGGACACACTAATCTCTCTGTCGGGGCGTAAAATTCCTTATCAGGGTTTGCCTTTTTTAAACCATAGAGCATCCCTTTTTCTGTGGCTATAATAAAAGACCTTGATTTAGAGGTTTTCACATATTTAAACATACATGCTGTGCTGCAAACAGCGTCGCTAACTGAGAGGACATCCGGATTACATTCAGGATGGGCAAGGATTTCTGCCTCTGGATGGAGTTCTTTCATTTTTAAAACCTCTTCTCTGGATACCCTTATATGCGTAGGGCAAAATCCTTCCCATAGGATAATCTTTTTTTCTGGAACATTGCGCTGGACATATCTCCCGAGATTCTTATCAGGGATAAATATAATCTCTTTATAATCTGTTAGGGACCTTACAACCTGAATGGCATTTGAAGATGTGCAACATATATCACTCTCTGCCTTTATCTCAGCAGAAGAATTTACATAACACACAATAGCAGCATTTGGATGGCTGCGTTTTTTTTCTCTGAGCCGTTCGACAGTAACCATATCTGCCATAGGGCAACCCGCCTCTTTTACAGGTAAAAGCACTGTCTTATCCGGATTTAAAATAGAGGCACTCTCAGCCATAAAATCAACGCCACAAAATACTATTACCTTCGCCTTCACATCTATTACTGCCTGGCTTAAGGCGAGCGAATCCCCACTTATGTCAGCAATATCCTGTATCTCCTCTCGCTGATAATTATGCACTATTATTATTGCATCCCTTTCCTTCTTCAATTCCAGGATTCTTTTCTTTAGGTCTTCCTTGTATTTTATATCGTCTTCTTTTGTGTAACTCATTGCCTTCCCTTTATCTTTGTAATCCTATTTTTTGTATCGACAAATATAACCTTTGGCCTATAGTTGATGAGTTCATCCTCGTCCAATTCTATATATGACATTATAAGAAGTTTGTCTCCTTTTACAGCATATCTTGCAGCGCCACCATTCATCTCTATAGCGCCTGAACCTTTCTTTCCTTCTATCACATAGGTCTCTATCCTGGCACCATTGTTGAGATTCACTATCTGCACCCTTTCATAAGGTAATATATCGGCCGCCTTCATCAACTCAGCGTCTATAGTAATACTACCAGTATAGTCAATATTAGAGTCTGTCACAATAGCGCCATGAATCTTTGACTTCAATAAAGTGCGGTGCATTATCTCTCCTTTTGTGTTAAGGTTGTGACCTTTTCATCCCCTCACCCTTTCCCTCTCCTCAGAGGGGAGAGGGGATTTAATGGAGGTAAAATTTTAGCCCTGGTCACTTCCTCTCCTCTTTGGGGAGAGGAATTTTGTGAAGCCCTATGTTAAAACTATGTTATCTATAAGCCGGGTAGAACCTACCCATACAGCCACTGCCACAAGGGCATCTTTATCAATAAAATCCATATCTCTTAGTGTATCCAAATCTACTATAGAGACATAATCTATTTTAACATTGTCCTCCTTGAGTATAACCTCTTTCATTGCCTCTATAATATTCTTTGCATTTCTTTCACCTTTTTTATACAGGTCTTCTGCTAATTTCAATGAATTGTATAGACAGAGTGCCTTTCTTCGTTCTTCAGGGTTCAGATATACATTTCTCGAGCTCATTGCCAGGCCGTCTTTTTCTCTCACAATAGGCATTACCTTTATCTTTATACCCATATTTAAATCCTCAACCATTCGCTTTATAATAATTGCCTGCTGGGCATCCTTCTGACCAAAATATGCTATATCTGGTTTTATGATATTAAAAAGTTTTGTAACTACTGTTGCAACTCCCCTAAAATGCCCTGGCCTCTTAGCACCGCACAGGGTCTCTGTCAGACCCTCCACATTTACATAGGTGCAAAATCCCCTGGGATACATAGATTCTCTATCTGGGACAAAAACCATATCCACGCCTGCATCTTTGCAAATTGCAAGATCTCTTTTAAGGTCCCTCGGGTATTTTTCGAAATCCTCTTTTGGACCAAATTGAATAGGATTCACAAATATGCTTACAACTACTAAATCTGCATCCCTCCTTGCCCTCTTTATAAGACTTAGATGCCCATCATGTAAAAACCCCATTGTAGGTACAAAACCAATAATACGGCCTTTCTTCTTAAAAAAATCTATAGCTGAACTAATCTTTTTTATGTTTTTATATATCTTCATTTTTCATTAACTCCAAAACCGGGTGATGGTGATAGACCAGCGGTGCCAAGTAAATCCCTTAACGGCCTTTGAACAAATTCCCGCTCATACATCTTAGGGTGAGGTATCTTCAAATCCTCCTCATCAATATACTCATTGCCATATGTCAATATATCCAGATCTATTGTCCTCGGCCCATTCTTTATCAGCCGTTGTCTACCTAACTGGGTCTCAATATCCTGTAGTACCTTTAAAAGTTCTCTTGGCTGTAAAGTCGTCTCTATCTCTATCACACCATTAAGATACCTTGGTTGAGGTGGTCCTCCAACTGGCTCTGTATCATACATAGGCGATATCTTTTTTACTGTTATACCTTTATTGGAACGCAGCCTTTCAATAGCATTCTCTATGTTTTTGTATCTATCTCCCAAATTTGAACCCACCCCTATAAAACAACGCATAATACTATAAAATTTTTTTAAATCTATCCAGTGCCTCTCTAATCCTATCCTTAGAGACAGTAAGTGCCATCCTCACATATCCCTCGCCTGCACTACCAAAACCTATGCCAGGGGTAAGGACTATACCTGCTCTGTCAAGGACCATCTTTGCAAACTTTATGGATGACCTGTATGGCGCTGGCAGTCTTGTCCAGACATAGAAGGTCGCCTTTGTCTTTCTGGTCTTCCAGCCAATGCTATTAAGGCCATCTACCAAGGCATCCCGTCTATCTTCATAAATAAGATTCATTCTTTCCGCATGTCTTTTTGCAATATCAAGTGCCGTAACCCCTGCTAACTGGATTGCGGTAAATACCCCTGAATCTATATTAGACTTTACCTTTGCAATGCCTCTTATAATCCATTCGTTTCCACAGACAAAACCTATGCGCCAACCTGTCATATTGCATGTCTTTGAGAGAGAATGAAATTCCACACCTACGTCCATCGCACCATCCACCTTCAAGAAACTCTCAGGTTTATAGCCATCGAAGGTGATCTCTGAATATGCAGCGTCATGCGCCACGATAATATTATATCTTTTTGCAAAAAGCACTACATCTTCAAAAAAACCCTTTTCGCATACTGCGCCAGTAGGGTTATTTGGATAATTTATATAAAGTAGTTTCGCCTTTTTTAATACAGATTTTTCTATCCTCTTAAGGTCTGGCAAAAAATTATTCTCTTCAAGTAAGGGCATATTATAAACTGTCCCGCCTGCAAGTATGACCCCACCTCTATAAGGGGGGTAACAAGGATCTGGAACTAGCGCTACATCTTTTTCATCAAGAAATGCCAATGGAAGATGCGCTATACCTTCTTTAGAACCTATAAGCGCAAGAACCTCTCTCTCAGGGTCAAGTCTTACTCCAAATCTATCTCTATACCACTCTACTATCTTTTTCCTGAAATCGGCTATGCCCTGGTCCAGGGGATAGTGATGGTTTCTAGGGTCCTTGGTGGCTTTATACAATGACTCTATGACCTCCTCAGGGGTCCCTATATCAGGGTCGCCTATCCCAAGGTCTATTATATCCTTACCTTCCTGCCGTGCCTTCTGTTTTGCCTTATCTATTTCCAGAAATAAATAAGGTGGTAGTTTTTTCAATCTCTTACTAAAATCTGCTTTCATAATACAAGTCCTATCCAAGTCCTTTTATTACATCCTGCATGGTATATAGCCCAGGAGACCTTCCCATTAGAAATTCTGCTGCATCGAGTGCGCCTTTTGCAAATGCATCCCTTGAGTATGCGCTATGCTTTAACTCTATCTTTTCCTCTTTTCCCTCAAATATAACCGTATGATCCCCTACTATATCACCTTCTCTTATTGAATCTATCAAAGGTGTCATACCTCTTATCTTTGATATCAACTCACCTAATCTCTTTGCAGTCCCGCTCGGTGCATCCTTTTTTTGCGCATGGTGTGCCTCTATTATCCTTACATCATAATCTCTACCAAGGGACATTGAGGCCATCTCTGTAAGTTTAAATAATAGATTCGCTCCTATACTCATATTTGGAGAAAATACTATCGGTATCTTATCCGAAATAATATTGAGTCTATTTATCTGTTCCTGCGATAATGCAGTAGTCCCTATGACCATGGCTACATTTTTAACGCAGGCCATCTCTAGATGCTGCATAGTTGCATCAGGATTTGTAAATTCTATCAATACATCACAATCAGTGCATATCTTATTAAAATCGCTTTCTATTTTACCGTTTATATTTGGAAGGTCTAGGACATTATTAATATATTTACCTATATCAGGATGCCCAGGATGTTCCAGGCCTGCCTTTATCTCAAATCTTTTATCTTTTGCTGCAAGCGACGCTATCCTTTTACCCATACGGCCACATATACCACTTATAACAATCCTAATCATAACTATCCCTCAAGGTTATAATAGTCCATAATCCTGCAATGCCTTTTTTAGTCTTGCCAGATTCGCATCTGACATAGGACATAAAGGAAGCCTTAGCTCAGAATCATCAATCATGCCAAGAATTGCCATGGCTGTCTTGACAGGTATTGGATTTGTCTCTATAAACATTGCCTTTACAAGTGGAAGAAGTTTGTAATGCAATCTCCTTGCGCCTTCTATATCCCCTTTTTTAAATCTATCTATCATCTCAGCTACATCTTTAGGCACTATATTTGCCACTACAGATATAACGCCTGTTCCACCTATTGCAAGTATGGGCAAGGTAAGGCTGTCATCTCCTGATATCAAATCAAAGTCTTTTCCACAAAGGGCAACTATCCTGGACATCTGGTCTAAATTTCCGCTTGCCTCTTTTACGCCAACTATGTTCTTTATTCTGCTCAGACGTTGCATCGTTTCTGGTTCTATGTTTACACCTGTACGCGAGGCAATATTATAGAGCACCATTGGAAGGTCTACCTCCTCTGCTATTGTCTTAAAATGGAGGTATAACCCTTCTTGTGTGGGTTTGTTGTAATATGGAGAGACCTGAAGCGAGGCATCTGCGCCTGCCTCTTTCGCATGCCTTGTAAGCATAATCGCCTCTTTTGTAGAATTGGAACCTGTCCCAGCAATCACCTTTATCTTTCCTTTGCATGCATCTATCACAATCTCTATAACCCTCTCGTGTTCCTCATAAGACAAGGTGGCAGATTCGCCTGTTGTGCCACAAGGCACAATGGTAGAAGTGCCATTTTTTATATGAAATTCCACAAGTTCTCTTATTTTCTTCTCATCAATCTTGCCCTTTTTGAATGGCGTTATAAGCGCCACCATAGAACCCTGAAACATAACCCACCTCTCATTAGTTAAAGAAGGTTATCTTTTTAAATATCCACCCTGCCTCTGAATACCTCCCTCACCTCACCTTCTAGATACACATCTTTAATATGATTATTTTCTTTTTTGAAATATACCTTTAAGATCCCTCCTGGGGCATGGACATTAACTATGCTGGCTGTCCCTTGCACAATATTGCTGATTATCGCAGAACCAACTGCACCTGTCCCGCATGCAAGGGTCTCTCCCTCCACACCCCTCTCATATGTCCTCATCTTGATATTTTTATCATCTACAACCTCTACAAAATCAACATTTGTGCCTCCTGGCTTGAATTTCCTGTGATATCTAATACTTCTGCCAAGATTCTCCACATCTATCCTATCAAGGCCCTCTACAAAGACCACTGCATGCGGGACCCCTGTATTTATAAAATTAAGTCGTAAGGTCCTTCTCGCTATACTAATTGGTAATGATATCTTAATATCCCCTGGCTGTCCCATCTTTATCTTGACATGACTGCCTTTAACAAGTGCCTCATAAATGCCTGCTAAGGTCTCAATCTTTAATAAACCTTTCTTGCCACAATGCCGTGCAACACACCTTAATCCATTACCGCACATCTCTGCCTCAGAGCCATCTGCATTAAATATCCTCATCCTAAGATCTGCTACATTTGAATTCTCCAATACCAATAAACCATCTGCACCAATGCCTGTCTTTCTATGGCACAACGTTTGCGCTATATCTTTATATCTCGTTGTATGAAAAGACACCCCCTTCACTCTATTGTCCAAAAGAATAAAATCATTGCCTGCGGCAACCATCTTTGTAAAATCCAATGTATTCATCTCATCTATACCTTTTATAGACCCTTTTCACATCGTAATAGATCACTAAACCCTTCTCTTCTCCGGATAAGCCTATGCGCCTTTCCATAGACTAATACCTCTGCAGGTCTAGGCCTTAGATTATAATTGCTGGCCATGCTAAATCCATAAGCACCTGCACCCATAATGGCTAAAAAAGAACCCTCTTTAAGGCCTATAAATTTTCTATCTCTACCCATAAAATCTCCACTCTCGCATATAGGACCTACAACATCATAAGTAGAGATACCTTCCTTGGTTGTATATGGAACTGATTCTACTGGCAATATCTCATGATACGCGTCATAGAGACTCGGCCTAATAAGGTCATTCATCCCTGCATCAATTATAGCAAAATTCTTCCTCTCAGTATTTTTTATATACAACACCCTGGTCACCAGGATGCCACTATTACCAACTATAAATCTACCGGGCTCTAATATAACCTTCGCCTTTAATCTTTTTAGTAACGGGAGAATCGCGCTTGCGTATTCTTTCGCAGTTTGGGGCTTTTCATTAGAATAGATAATGCCAAGTCCTCCCCCTATATCGAACCATTTTATATGAATACCTTTTGAACCAAGCATCTCTACAAATTGTATCATACGATTTATTGCTCTTACAAATGGTCTTGCATCAACTATCTGCGAACCTATATGCATATGGATGCCTGATATATCAAGATTCTGATATCTAGAACGATTTAAAAATATCTCACGGGCTGTATCAAAGTCCACGCCAAACTTATTTTCATGCCTGCCTGTAACAATATATCTATGGGTCTTTGGCTTTATATCAGGATTGATACGGATTGCAACAGATTGCCTCTTTTTAAAGGCCGATGCGACCCTGTCTATCACCATAAGTTCTGGCAAGGATTCTACGTTAAACAAAAATATGTTGTTTTTTATGCCGAATTTTATCTCATCCTCTGTCTTGCCCACGCCTGCATATACAATCTTTGAACCTGAAAGGCCTGTCTTGAGCGCCTTATAAAGTTCGCCTCCTGAGACTATATCTAGTCCAGCGCCTTCCTTTACAAGAATCCTACATATCTCAAGATTTGAATTCGCCTTCATTGAATAACATATAAGTGGTTTTATTGACTTGAAGGCATCCTCTATTTTATGATAATGGTCCAGTAATGTCTTTTTGCTGTAAATATATAAAGGGGTGCCATATCTTAAAGCCAATTCCTTTACAGAAACTGATTCGCAGTAAAGTTTATTATGTACAAACCTAAATTCATGCATACCTTAATCCTTGTTTAGTCTAACATTGAGATACAGCACAATGGACAGGGCTACGAGGCCGGGTTCCCACATATGGGGAATTTATCCTTTAGCCCGACCTCCTTTTTAGCAAAATGGTCTAACTAAAGGTTTCATCCATTAGTATGAGCGCAAGAAAGACACCCTTGTCTTTACAGATACCTCTGGGTCCATTATGTGCTTTAGTATCTCTGGTTTTAATAAAGGATGAAATCCTTTTAATTCTTTATAAGACATATCCCTGATATCCTTACCGCTGTCTAATTTATATCTTATGAGTCTACCTATTATTGTATGCGCCTCTTTGAAAGGGACCTTGTTTTTCACTAGGTAATCCACCATATCAGTTGCATACAATAATTCATCTTCCAGTTGCCTTTTAATATTTGCCCTTTTAAAAGTGATGCCAGGCAACAATCCTATAAGCACCCTTAGCTCGTTATGGATAATATCAAAAGAATTAAATAGCGGTTCTTTATCCAGCTGCATATCCCTGTTGTATGAAAGCGGCAACCCTTTCATCATTGATAATACGCCAACCAGATTCCCATACAATATACCTGCATATCCTCTGATAAGTTCGAATACATCTGGATTCTTCTTTTGTGGCATAAGAGAACTTCCTGTGCAGAATGCCTCATCTATATCTATAAAATCAAACTCCTTTGTGAACCATATTATAAAATCCTCTGCCAGCCTCGAAAGATGCATCCCTGTTATAGCAATGTCTCCTAGTATCTCTATAACAAAATCTCTATCACTGACAGAATCTATCGGATTCTCTGGCGGCGATACCTTAAACCCACCTGAAGAAACCCTGTAACAAGAATGTTCTATGATCGTCCCTGCCATTGCACCAGCGCCCATAGTGAGTTTTATATTGCCCTCTGCATTGACAAATCTTTTGTAATCCCTCTTTAGCATCATGATGTAGCACTCTAAATATGTACTCAATCTTACAGGCATCGCATGTTGAAGATGGGTATATCCAGGCAGTATTATATCCCTATTGCTTCTTGCTAATTTATCTAACTTATCTATGACCATTTTTAAAAGTTCCCTTGTAGCCTTTAAATTCTCAAGGCAATAACATTTAAGGTCGAATACCACCTGGTCATTTCTCGATCTGGATGTATGCATCTTCAATGCAACCTTTCCTGCCTTTTTTTCTACAAGATGCTGTATATAACTATGTATGTCTTCAAATGAATAATCAAATTCAAATCTACCCTTTTCGACGCACCCAAGTATCTCCTTCAAAGACCTCTGCAATCTTCTGTATTCATTCTGGTTTAAAATGCCTGCCTTTTTTAAAATCTGTATCTGAGCCATAGAACCTAAAATATCATATCTAACCAGTCTTTTATCAAAATGTATAGACCTGCTAAAATCCTCAACGATACTTTGTGTCTTTTTGTCAAATCTGCCGCCCCACATCTTACCCATAAAAAATCTCCTTGTCCAAAAATCAGGATTATCTTCTATACGGCATCCCCCATACCTTTATAAACCCCTCTGCCGCTTTTCTATCAAACCTGTCACCAGGCTCATATGTGGCTAGCTCTCTTTTATACAATGAATATGGGGAAATCCTGCCTACAATATTAACCATGCCTTTCAATAGCTTCACTTTCACAGTACCAGTTACATACCTCTGTGTCTCATCTATAAAGGCATCCAATGCATATTTTAAAGGAGTAAACCAGAGACCATAATAGACCATCTCCGAATATTTCAAAGAGATGATGTCCTTAAAATGTAAGAGCTCTCTATCGAGAACAAGCGCCTCTAATGCCTTGTGCGCATGATATAAAATCCATGCACCTGGCGCCTCATATACCTCTCTCGATTTTATACCAATAAGCCTATTTTCTACAATGTCGGTTCTGCCAACCCCATTCCTCCCGCCAATCTCATTGAGTCTGTTTATCAAAGGTACATATCTATAAGAGATTCCGTTAATCTTTATGGGGATGCCTTCTCTAAACTCTATCTGTAGGTACTCTGGTTTATTAGGGGCATCCTTTGGATTAACAGTCATCTTATACGCATCCTCTGGAGGCTCAATCCATGGGTCTTCTAAGACACCACACTCTATGCTTATACCCCAAAGATTTTTATCCAGACTATAAGGACTTTTCTTTGTAACATCTATGTAAATATTATTGGACCTGGCGTACTCTATCTCTTCTTCTCTTGACGTCATCTCCCATTCTCTCAACGGCGCCAATATCTTTAATTCAGGCGCAAGAGACATTATACTTACCTCAAATCTGACCTGGTCATTGCCCTTGCCTGTGCAACCATGGGCAACTATCCCGGCATGTTCTTTCTTAGCAAGTTCAACAAGGCCCTTTGCAATAATGGGCCTTGAAAGTGCTGTCGCGAGAAGATAACCTGATTCATATATTGCGTTCGCTTTTAAAGCACGAAACGCAAAATCTAAAGCGAATTCATTTTTCAGGTCCTGGATTACGATTTTCGATGCGCCTGCGGACAAGGCCCTTTTTTTCAATTTTTCAAAATCTCCACCCTGGCCTAAATCAGCCATATAAGCGATAACATTATAGCCTTTATCGCTGAGCCACCTTATTGCAACAGAGGTATCCAGGCCACCTGAATATGCCAGAATAACTTTTTTAGCCATAATAGTCCTTTCTTTTTTAATAGCCTTTATAAAGGCTGGGTTCCCGTATATATGGGGAATTAACCCTTTAGGGTTTCATCATGCACATTGCCACACGCCTTCTATAAATTGTCCAGCCTTATCTAACTTAATAATTTTACTAATATTGCCTTCTGGATATGTAGTCTATTCTCTGCCTGGTCTATTACAATAGACTGTTTGCTATCCAGGACATCATCTGTAATCTCTTCCCCTCTGTGGGCAGGTAAACAATGCATCACTAGTGCATCCTTTTTTGCCAGTGCTAGTAACCTAGAATTAACCTGAAACTTCCTGAATACCTTTAGCCTTTTTTTACGCTCCTTTTCTTTGCCCATGCTAGTCCATACATCCGTATAAATTATATCTGCTGCCTTTACAGCCTCTTCAGGGGTATAAAACAATTCTACAACGTCTGCAGATTCTTTTAAAATGCCTGGATCTGGTTCATAACCCTTTGGGCAGGCAACCTTTATCCTTATACCCAACTTGCTACAACCTTCTAAAAGCGAATTAACCACATTATTACCATCACCTACATACGAAATCACAATATCCTTAAAACCTTTTTTCTCTTTTATAGTAAATAAATCACTCAATGCCTGACAAGGATGCATTAAATCTGTAAGGCCATTTATTACAGAAATAGATGCGTGCTCTGCAAATTCAAGGAGTCTATCGTGTGAGAATGTCCTTATCACAACAGCATCTAGATATCTTGAAATGACCCTTGCCGCATCTTTAATGGACTCTCTCTTCCCGAGCTCTATCTCATCTCTAGCAAGATAGATGGTCCTGCCACCAAGTTCAAACATCCCTACCTCAAATGATATCCTGGTTCTATTAGAAGGTTTTTCAAATATCAAACCAAGGGTCTTATCTTTAAGAAACAACTTGTGTGTTTTTCTATTTACTTTTAGGTCTTTTGCTAATTCGAAAATCTCATCTATCTCTTTAGTCCCAAGGTCCTTTATTGAAATAAAATCCTTTTTCATAACTATTCACCTATTATTTTTTTCATAACCTTGTCAAGGATATAGATAGCCCTGTCAATCTCTTTCTTTGTAACAATCAAACCAGGCATGAGCCTCAAGACCCTATCATGGGTGCAATTTATCAACAACCCTTCTTTCACCGCATCTCTGACTATATCCTTTCCTTCTATAGTAAGTTCTACTCCTATCATAAGTCCTTTACCTCTTATCTCTTTTATGATTGGGTATTTCTTTTTCAATTCTTCAAGTCTAGCAAATAAATAACTGCCCATTCTCTCTGCGTTTAAAAGCAGGCCTTCACGCTTTATCGCCTCAAATACTGCTAAGGCAGCACTACAGGCCACAGGACTCCCTCCAAAAGTAGACGCATGCATCCCTGGCCTTAAGACATCTGCGAATTTTTTTGACGCAACCATGGCGCCTATAGGCAGACCTCCCCCTAGGGTCTTGGCAAGTGTCATCACATCAGGTTTTATCCCATAATGCTCAAAACAAAACATCTTGCCTGTGCGACCCATCCCTGTCTGTACCTCGTCGAAAATAAGGACCAGGTCATTTTCATCGCAGGCCTTTCTAACACTCAAGATAAAATCTTTTGTAGCAACATTTATGCCGCCTTCACCCTGAATAGGTTCTAACATAACCCCTGCTGTCTTTGGGGTGATGGCATTTTTGAACGCATCTATATCATTAAACTGGACCTTTCTAAAACCTTCTACAAGCGGCTCAAAACCCCTCTGATACTTCTCCTGGCCTGTTGCTGTAATTGTAGCAAGTGTCCTTCCATGAAAGGCATTTTCAAATGTTATTATTTCATTTCTACCTCTTTGATTGCCGTATGCCCTTGTTAATTTTATCGCTGCCTCGTTTGCCTCTGCTCCACTATTACAAAAAAAGACCTTCCCATCGAAGGAATTTTCAATTATCTTTTTAGCAAGTTTTGCCTGCATTATATTATAATAATTATTGGGTACATGGATGATTTTCTTCAGACATTCCCTTACACTACTTACAACCTTTGGATGACAATGGCCAAGACCGCTTACTGCCCAACCAGGAAAAAAATCAAGATACAACTTCCCACTCAAATCCCATACCTTAAGGCCCTTGCCTTTAACCACAACAATAGGCACCCTTGTATAGGTATTCATTACAAATCTATCATATAGTGCTATAATCTCTTGTGTATTCATGCCAAGGTCCTCATAATCTATGGCTTGATCTCTGTGCCTATACCCTTATCTGTAAATATCTCCAGAAGTAGACTGTGCTGGATCCTTCCATCTATTATATGCGTCTTTGCTACGCCACATGAGACTGCCTTGATGCATGCCTTTACCTTTGGAATCATTCCGCCTTGTATCACATTCTCCTTTATCAACTTTTCGGCATCAGACACCTTCAAACTTGAGATAAGCGTATCTTCATTGCCCTTTTCTCTCATTATCCCCTTAACATCTGTCAATAATACCAATTTTGCGGCCTTTAATGCTATTGCTACCTCTGAGGCAACCTCATCTGCATTAATATTATAAAGCTCCTTATCCTCGCCTATACCAACAGGAGAGATTACAGGAACAGAACGTGGCCTTATTGTCTTCCTTATTGTCTCAATATCTATCTCTTTCACCTCTCCTATAAAACCCATCTTTTTATTCTCTTTAAGAGGTCTTGCCTTGATAATCCCTTTTCTATCCGCATTTAAACTGAGTGACCTGCCGTCTAATTTTTTAATCTCATCTACCAAACCATGGTTAATCCTCGTTAGAACACTATCTACTACCTCCATTGTCTCTTTAGTAGTAACCCTCAACCCATCCTTGAACTCTATTTTTATACCCCTCTTTTTGAGCTCCTCATTGATAAAAGGTCCGCCGCCATGCACAATAACAGGCCTAATTCCAACATAACTCATAAAGACTATATCCTGCAATATCCCCCTTTTTATATCTGGGTCTACTATATCGCTCCCGCCAAATTTTATTACAAAGATTTTATTGGCATACATCTTTATATAAGGAAGCGCCTCTATTAAGACATCTGATTTCCTGATAGCCTCTTCCATATAATCACCTCAGGTTTCATACTCTGCATTTATCTTTACATATTCTGATGTAAGGTCACATGTCCAAATCCTGAAAACATTACGACCTGACTTAAGATCGACTGTGATGTTTATCTCTTTATTTCTAAAGATATCTATAAGCTCTTTTCTGTTACGCTCAATACCCCTTCCATTTTTCATTACAATGATTCTATCAAAATAGATATCCATCTTCTTCTGGTCTATCCTGGCGCCGCTTGAACCTGCTGCAGCTGCAATTCGGCCCCAGTTTGGATCTCCGCCCGCAATCATTGTCTTTACAAGATTAGAATTTGCAATTCTTCTTGCTATAACCTCCGCTTCTTTTTCTGTTCTAGCGCCTTTAATATTTACCTCTATAAATTTTGTAGCGCCTTCTCCGTCAAGCACTATCTTTTTTGCAAGTTCCTCTGCCACAAACCTAAGGGCCTTTGAAAAGATTCTATAAGATGGACTCCCCTCTTTAATCAATGGATTCCCTGCCATGCCATTGGCAAATATCAAGGCAGTATCATTGGTGCTCATATCCCCATCTACAGATATCCTGTTAAAAGAATACTGGACCGCCTCTTTAAATGCAGACCTCAGGCAGGAATTTTCTATAGATGCATCTGTTGTAAAGAATGCAAGCATTGTTGCCATCTTAGGATGTATCATACCAGCACCCTTAACAGTACCCGCAAGGATAACTGTATGTCCAAGGATATCTATCTCAATGGCTATCTCCTTCTGGACAGTATCTGTGGTCATTATCGCCTTTGCAAATCTATGTCCATTCCTATTAGATAACTTACCTAATAAAATGGGGATGGCCTTTTTTATCTTTTCTACAGGCAATGGCCTGCCTATTATACCAGTGGAGCAGAACAATACATGCTCAGGGTCTATCTTCAATTCCTTAGCAAGTTCGGATGTTATCTCCTTTGCATCCTTCAATTCCCTTTCACCAACACAACAATTGGCATTTCCACTATTTACTATTACTGCCTGAGAGACACCCTTTTTAACCCTTTCCATCGATAATATCACAGAGCCAGATTTTATCCTGTTTGTGGTAAACACACCTGCAACATTACAAGGGTTCTCAGAATAGATAAGCGCCAAGTCTTCTCTTCCGCTTCTTTTTATTCCACAACTAACCGCTGATGCAAGGAACCCGGCCGGAGAAGTCACACTACCTTTAATAAGTTTCATAGGGATATTTCCTAAAAATAGTATGGTTCCAAAAAGGTCTTTTATAATCCAATCCTTTCATCGAAACCATAAATTATATTCATATTCTGCACTGCCTGGCCACTTGCACCTTTAACAAGATTATCCAGGGCAGTCATAACTATCATAAGAGACTTTTCTGGAAAGGCCTTTACTGAGATATCACAAAAATTGGTCCTTACAACATCCTTTGTATCAGGATATGTATTTTCATCAAGGACCCTTATAAAATATTCATCTTTATAGAAATCTTTTAATATATTAAGGGCCTCTTTTGTACCTATGTCCTTTTTTAGTCTTAGATATATAGTAGATAAAATTCCTCTTTCAATAGGCACCAGATGCGGGATAAAATCTACCTTTACTTTAGCGCCACATATAAACCCTAACTCCTGTTCTATCTCAGGGATATGCCTATGATTGTTAATCTTATAAGGTCTGAGACTATTCTGGAGTTCTGTAAACATAAGTGCCTGAGTAGGTGTCCTGCCAGCACCACTCACGCCTGACTTAGAATCGCACAGGATAAAATCTTTTTCAACAATATCCTCCTTCAAAAAAGGCGCAACCCCAAGAATTATACTGGTTGGATAACATCCTGGATTTGCTATCAAATCCGCCTTTTTTATTCTCTCTCTATAAAATTCTGGCAGGCCATAAACTGCCTTTTTGATATAATCAGGGCAATCGTGTTTCACCTCATACCATTTCTCATACACAGAGATATCCTTCAATCTGAAATCAGCGCTCAGGTCTATAACCTTTTTATCTTTTTTTAAAAAGATAGGCGCAAATTGCATTGATGCCTTATGCGGAAGCGCTAGGAATACGCAATCACAAAGTTCAGCAATGTCCTCTGCCTTCATATCACTACATTCTAAGTTGAGTATATTTTTTAACCAGGGATATATCTTATGGATAGGCGCTCTTTCTACCTTGGCAGCCAAGGCTGTAATCCTAACCTCTGGATGCCTTAATAAAATCCTAATAAGTTCCTCGCCTGCATATCCACTTGCACCCATTATGCCAACTCTTAACATACTAAACCCCCTCACCCTTTCCCTCTCCCAGAAGGAGGAGAGGAAATTTAGTGGAGTCCTATTAATCATAAGATTGGCCTTGTCATCAAGGCCTTAAAGACTAAAAATACATACAATTTTTAGAATCTTTATATCATCCCTTTTTAATATATAATAAACAAAAAGGCCTATCCTGTCAATCTATTTTCTCGTCGGAAACTGGACTGGATAGGCCTTGATATCTCAGATTTTTAAATCTCTATTTTTTAAACTTAACGACCTGGTCACATTTCAAACCAAAACCAAATTACCTCTTTGTCCACTGAAATTTCTTTCGCGCACCTTTTTGTCCGTATTTCTTTCTTTCCTTAACCCTAGAGTCCCTTGTAAGAAATCCCTTTCTTCTCAATATGACCCTTATATCTTCACTTATAAGCGCAAGGCCGCGCGATATCCCGTGTCTTAATGCCCCGGCCTGACCAGACTTACCGCCGCCCTTCACAGTGGCAATCACGTTAAATCTATTCAAGAGATTTGTCGTCTTCAGTGGCTGCCTGATAAGTATCCTGGAGGTAGGCCTATCAAAGTACTCGTCTAACGGTTTATTGTTAACGATTATCTCACCATTTCCCGGAACAAGCCGTACCCGGGCCACTGCCTCTTTGCGTCTCCCTGTAGCCCATATAGTCTTTTGTTGTAAGTCTGGTATTGATGCTGGGGCAGTAGTATCAGTATCTTCTGCTTTAGACCCAGCTTCTTCTGGCTTAAATCCAAGGTCATCTTTTTCAGAAATGTCTTCTTCAAACATATCTATCCCTTTCACTTTAAATCTATCTTTTCAGGATTTTGTGCCTGGTGTGGATGTTCTGAACCAGCATAAATTTTTAACCTTGTAATCATCCTTGAGCCAAGCCTGTTTTTTGGTAACATACCTTTTACCGCATGACGCAGCACTTCACAAGGCTTGGTCTTAAGTACTGTCTCAAGGTTTTTTACCTTAAGCCCTCCTGGATATCCTGAATAATGGGTATACAATTTATCCTTTAATTTTGACCCTGTAATAGAAATCTTCGCGGCATTCACTACAATCACAAAATCACCATTATCCACATGTGGCGTATAATCAACTTTGCGACTACCGCTCAAAAGGGTAGCTATATATGTTGCAAGCCTCCCAAGTACCTTACCTTCAGCATCTATTAGATAATATCTTCTCTTTACGTCTTTCTTGGTAATAAAAGTCGTTTCCATTTGCATTTCCTTTTTACTTTTTAATAGATTTTAAATTATATCATAAAAATCAATTATGTCAAGAATTTGTTGGTATTAGTGTTCGTTACTGATACTTGATTTGCTGTATCTATCTGGAAGCTAATTCTGTCCCTCCCAACCAATTCTTCCAATTCACCAATCATCTCATCCGTGGGCGTAACAAATAATTCTTTATCCACCAGTATGCGATAGGAGCCATTTTTTATGGTTTTTATATTAAAATACACTGGTATATTGCCCTTGTGTTTGCTAAATAACTCCTTCAATTTCTCAAGGATTCCTCTATCCATACCAATCATGTTTAGGTCGATTGATATCGCCTGTGTAAAAACCCTCCTTGCCTCTTCTATTGGAACTATATCATCTACAATTATCTTTGGCTTCTCCTCCTTTAGATTTAATCTCCCTCTAACGAATACAGTCAAATTGGGCCT
>Ga0078972_1010454_pt1 | contig 17322 bp, 27 predicted proteins | sample YelNatPaOPGAMG01_FD_67568 | JGI IMG/M metagenome (GOLD analysis project Ga0078972, IMG submission 67568) | Hot spring thermophilic microbial communities from Obsidian Pool, Yellowstone National Park, USA - OP-RAMG-01 (SPADES assembly) (version 2) | ecosystem: Environmental > Aquatic > Thermal... | reverse complement strand
GAAGAATAACGATTTAACATTAAAGGACAGGAAATTTGTCTGTAAAGAATGTGGTAATGTTATTGACCGTGACATGAATGCGGCGATTAATATCGAAAGGGAAGGAATGAGAATATATAATGCAACAATAGGGCAACGTTTGCCCGAATTTACGCTTGTGGACAACTCTACTATAGATGACCCAACTGGAAACAGTTTGCTAAAAAGTAGTGGTTGGATGAAACAAGAAGAAAAGGCTAAGATATATAATTTTTCTTAGATTTTTTTGAACGGTAAGAAATGGGATTATGATGTACCAAGTCAGGAAATTTGGGAAGAAGCTCTAAGGGTTTTAAAGCCTGGTGGCTATTTGCTTTCATTTTCTGGAACACGAACACAACATAGAATGGCCGTAAGAATTGAAGACGCAGGATTTGAAATTAGAGATATGATTGCGTGGGTGTATGGGCAGGGATTTCCAAAATCTTTGAATATAGGTAAGGCAGTTGATAAGTTGCAGGGGAATAAGGGGGAAGTTATTGACAAAATGCCAAATGGTTATGCTGGATTGAAAAGAAACACAAACCCAACAGATGATAATTGGAAATGGATTACCGTAGAGGACACTGGGATAGAAGTAACTAAAGGAACTTCTGAGTACGAAGGCTGGGGAACTGCTCTTAAGCCAGCACTTGAGCCTATTACAGTAGCAAGAAAACCAATTGAAAAAGGGCTTACAATAGCTGAAAACTGTCTAAAATGGGGAACAGGCGGAATAAATATAGATGCGTGTAAGGTGGGTGGTGGTGCTAAAAAATGGTCAGAACCGAAGGGCGATATATTTCACGAAAGTAAAAATAACGGTGCTGTTTTAGAAGATAATCCTCTGGGACGTTTTCCTTCAAATCTTATTTTGGATGGCTCTGATGAAGTGGTGAGTTTGTTCCCGAATAGTGGTAATGGTAATGGTGGAAAACCATATAGTTATTCTGGCAAAGAATATAATAATAAAGAAACATCTATGTTTAATGGAGATAAACCGCAAGCGCCAAGTAATTTTAATGATTCGGGTTCTGCTTCTCGTTTTTTTTATTGCGCTAAGGCTTCAAAACAAGAACGTAATGCAGGATGTGAGGAGCTAGAGGAAAAAGAAGGAATAAGAACAAATGCGCCAAGAGAAAACGAAGATAAAAAAACTCCAGCAAGAAAAAATAATCACCCGACGGTTAAGCCTATTGCTCTTATGGAATATCTTATAAAACTTGTGTCAAGAGAAAATGCAGTAGTTTTAGATCCTTTTATGGGCAGTGGCTCAACAGGATTAGCAGCTAAAAATCTAAAAAGAAATTTTATCGGAATAGAAATGAACGATAATTATTTTGAGATAGCAAAGCATCGCTTGGGAGTAGATTAATGAATAGGGAATGTTTATGAAGAAATGTTAAAAAATAAAATTTAAAATTGTGATAAAAATTGAAGCAAAAAAAGATGGTAAAGGAAATATTGTAATATCAGAAGATTCTTTTGAAATGGTGTTAGCTTGTTTAGATAATCAAAAATTTATTGGTGAACAGCCGCAAAATGGTGATTCAATTTCGGAGGGCGAAGATGACTATTGGAAAGTACAAGAAGATAATCAAAAAGCCATTGACTATTACAATAGAGAATGTAGAAAAATATTACATCAAAAATATATATTCAGCACAGATGAAAGTGGATATTTTTTAATAAAAAAATATGAATATCAAGAAGAAATAACGCCTTGGACTTCTAAAGATGTTGAATTGATTTATGAATTATTCAAAGATACAAGAATAACATATAAAGAAACAAGAGAATTGTTACCGTTAGACGGTAGTAAAGAAAGTAACCAAATTGATACCACAAAAGATGAGTGGATTGAGGTTGAGCCAGAATCAAGACCTTGGTTAATTGAAAGACCATTGAGTTATGACTATGATTATTTAACAATTTCTGAAGATGGTAAGTATAATAGACTTTGGAAACAAGATGAAATTGAAAAAATTACCAATTTATTTAATAATAAATAAAAAAAGGATAATTACAGCAACTAAATATAAACAATAATTTTTTAAATTATACTCGTTTAAAGATATTATCCTGTAAAAAAATAAGAATAGTAACAGCAATAAATTATATAAAAATGGTTTTATAAAAAAATGCTATTCTGTAAAAAAAAATATGAATTAATAGAAAATAAATAAAGTGCGCTTAATAAATTTAAAAATTAATAAAAATGAATGAATGTAATTTAATTGGAAGAATTGGGGAAGATCCAATCGTAAGAAATTTTGGTGATAATGGAAAATTGTTAAAATTTTCATTAGCCACGAACGAAAAAATAAAAGGTAATGAAGTAACTACTTGGCACCAAATTTTAGTTTGGGGCAAATTAGCAGAATCATTAGAGCCTTATTTAGTTAAAGGAAAAGAAATTTTTGTTCGAGGAAAAATTGTTTATAATGTTAATGATAAAGAAAATCCAGATGGAACAAAAACTAAGTTTTATTCTACTGAAATTCATGCAAATCAGATTCAGATGTTTGGAGGTGGATCTAATACAAAAGATGGTAAATATAACATAAAGTTGACTCCAAAAGAAAAAAGCCCAATTAATGAAAAGATAAGTAGTTCTCCATCTTATAATAATTCTTTTGAAAGTATTTCAGAAGAAAATTCAGAAGATCTACCATTTTAATAAGTTGGAAAAGAAGTCAACATCCTTTATGGATGTGTAGTTCACAATAAGTATCATTTTAAAAATGATACTTATTTTATTTATATTTAAAAATAAAAATATATTTTGAATATATAATAGAAAATAATAAGATTTATAATAAAATATTTATAAATTATTTATAAGAAATTATTAATTACAATTTTATGAAACAATATCTTGATTTACTTCAACATGTGTTAAAAGAAGGAGTTCAGAAAGAAGATCGTACTGGAACAGGAACATTGAGTGTATTTGGTTATCAAATGCGGTTTCGATTAGAAGAAGGATTTCCATTACTTACTACCAAAAAATTACACACAAAATCAATTATTCATGAATTACTTTGGTTTTTAAGTGGAAATACAAATGTTCATTATTTGCAACAAAACGGAGTAAGGATATGGAATGAGTGGGCGGATAAAACAGGCGAATTAGGGCACATTTATGGATATCAGTGGAGATCATGGCCTGATTATAACGGAGGACATATAGATCAAATTAGTCAAGCAATAGAAACAATAAAAAACAATCCAGAATCTCGTCGTATAATTGTTAGTTCGTGGAATGTTGGGGATCTACCAAATATGAATCTTCCGCCTTGTCATGCTTTTTTTCAGTTCTATGTTGCTAATGGAAAATTAAGCTTGCAGCTATATCAACGCAGTGCTGATATATTTCTTGGAGTTCCATTCAATATTGCTTCTTACGCTCTTTTGTTAGAAATGATGGCACAAGTTACTGGATTAGAAGCAGGTGATTTTATTCATACATTAGGAGATGCTCATATTTATATGAATCATTTAGAACAAGTGAAACTGCAATTAACTCGTGATCCTAAAACTTTACCAAGATTAAAACTTAATCCTAATAAAACAAATATATTTGATTTTGTGTTTGATGATATTATCATCGAAGAATATAATCCGCATCCTCATATTCGAGGGGAAATTTCAATTTAATACATTTTTGAAAATTAGTCTTTTTCGTAAATGAAAAGGGCTTTTTTTCTAAATGATACTAAATCATATAAAATTGTTTTTTACGTATATCTATTAAAAGGTTGGCTTTTAATAATAATCTTAAAAATTTATTAATATCATAATAAACCACATCAGATTTTTCATCAGATATTTGATATGGCTAAATAATATATAGTTAATAAATTATAAAGGTTTGAATATAATTTTTTTATAACCATTTTCTACATCTTCTTTTATAACGCCAAATGGTTTATTAAGATAATAGCATAAATTATTAATAACTTTATAGTTATTAACATTTTTTTCATCATTACAAATTTTGGCTAAATCAAATTTTGTTATCATAATATAAATTTTTAATAGGATTAAAAATATCTATTTTATTTCATCACAAAAATACTACTATTTATTGAAATTACAAAATAAATTATGTATTATTAACACAATAATTTTGATTTATAAAAAATAAATAGTATATATGTAATATAAAAATATAAGAATATAAAAATATAAAAAAAATGGATAAAAATAATTTTTTTTCACTTTTAGTGATTGGTGATAACCCAGAAGATATGATGAAGAAATATAATGAGGATTATGAAGTAGAACCTTATATAAAATATTATTTTAAAGATAAAGATAAATTATTTAAAAATAGAATAAAAATATTTGAAGAAATATTAAAAAATAAAGAATATTTTTCTAATCAAAAACTTATTGATGAAATTAGAATATCATTAAGTAAAATGCGCAGAATGGATTCTTTTGATTATTATAGAGACTTAACAGTTGGACTTACTTATGATGAAAATGGAAACGCTATAACAGATGAAAATCCTGAATCAAGATATTCTACATATTCTCAAACATTAAATTTTATAACTCCATTATATATTACAGATGAAAATAATAATACAAAAGAAGTTACTACAGCAACTAAGGGAGAAATAAATTGGGATTTATTGCATTTAAATCCAGAAAGAAAATTAATATTTAGTAATACATGGGAATTATGTGTTGATAAAAGAGAACCACAAAATGATATTGAACAAACCATATTAAATAATATGAAAAATGCTGATAAATATTTTAATAGATTTAACAGCAAAAATGATTATGTATTATATAATACTTCATTCTGGACATATGCTATATTAACTGAAAAAACAGGATGGATTGATATGGATGATATGACTGATTTTGAATGGATTATTAATTTTTTTGATAATTATATAAAGCCATTAGATGATAATGAAAGATTAACAATTTTTGAATGTAGAAAGTAAATAATACTAAAAAGTATTTTCTTTTAATATAACAGTAAGACATTCAGAATATATTTTTTAGCCTTTAATTTTAATAAGTTGAAAAAAAAAGTCCCTCTTCCAAAGAAGAGGGATAATTTCTTTTCAAGAAAGACTGTCGCCAATTGAATAGATAAAAACTTAATTAATTTATATATTTATATTTTAACCATATTTAACTATATTTAAAATATTTTCTAATGAATGTTTTACATTAGATCTAATTTCTTCTTCCATTTTTTTTCGTTTTATTTCTACATGACCATCGAATATATTCAATATAGTTTGATAAGATTTATAACAAATTGGAATATTATATTGATAAGTATGATTTATAATATCAACAGCATCTTCTTTAATAAAAATATAAATTTTAAATGTTTCATTATTTGCATATCTTTTTCCAGATATTGGCGATATTAGAAGATCTGTATCTTTATTTAAGATAATACTTCTGCAAATAGAAATTGCTTCTTTTTCGTATTCACTTTTTAAAATTGATTGTTGTTTGTCCATTTTTCTTCTAGAATTTATACTAACTCGTTGAAAAAATCTTCTGATTTTGTGTTTAACATTCATTTTTTTTTATAATTTAAATTGTTATGAAAAATTCTTTTCTTATTTATGCTGCAAAGATATGGTTTTTATTTGAAACCACCAAATTAATTAATTATTTTTAAATAAATTCGTATTTCTAGTAATGTTTTTCATCATTTGTTTTATGGATGATAATTTTAATTATTTAATATACATATAGATAGATTATTTTCATAAAAAGCCAATTATTTTCACAAGAAGTGTGGCTATTTTAATATATAATTTATTATTATTTAATATTTTACATCTAATCTGTTAAATCACACATTAGGATTATTATCAGCTGTTATCGTAAACTCTAAAATGGTAATCGTAATGACTTGAACCAATTTAAAATTCTATTATTTTCGCCTAGTGGATAAAACCATTCTCCAGTTATCAAAAATACAAAAGGTAAACCAACAAACATTAAAATCATAAGCACTATTGCAAATGGTAGCGTAAATCTTATCCAATTTTTGACAGGCGTTTCTTCTTCTGTGTAAAAATCTACGCCTAATTTAATCCACCTATTACGCATTTCTTCACTTGAAACTTTGTTTAATTCGGGAAATATTTCTCTGAATTTTGGTATGTAGTTAGCATTATTATGTGACCACGCTCTTTTTAATTTTCTATACATTTTATTTTTTCTTTTAAGTTAATAATCCTAAAAAATGATATCTGTATTGCATTGTAAAAGTAATTTCGCTCATTCTTTTCAGTATTGTGATCTCTATCATGGATCGTTCCATATAAATTTATATGTAATACATACTATAAAATTTTATAAAGTAAATAAATATTACTATGTTCTGAATAATATTGAAAATAGTGTTTTTTTTTGATGTTTTTCTATTATTGTATAAATGGCCTCGGTGTAAACTTGTTCTGTACTTAAAGGCATACTTGTATACCAATTATCGCCTAAAAAATGTTTAATTAATATATCTAAACCTTTCTCTGCTTTACTCGGTGGCGGACATAATCCATAATCAAAATTATTTTCTTTTCTTAGATTATTAATAAAATCTTCTGATTTCATATCTATAATTTTTTTTAATTAATTTTTAATTGTTTAAAATTATTATTTCTTTTTATAAAAAAGAGGTCTCCAATGAGTAAATCTGAACTGGTGAACTATTTCAATAAGATTCTCTTTTGTTATTCCTGGTACTATTGAAAAAATTTCATAATAATCTTTTGTTTTTGTTTTTATTTTTCTTTTTACTATTATATCATATCGTTTATTTTTTATTTCAGGTACTTCTTTATCAAATGATATAAATTCTTGGGCAAAATTCATGGCTTCAATATACGCAGATTCGCTATCTGGAGAAACCAAATTAAGTTGACCACGTCTAAAGTAGTCATGTGCTAATTCTTTTATTGATGTTTGTTTTTTCATTGATGTTTGTTTTTTAATTTATTTTTATTTATTTTTATTTTTTTTTTATAGTTTTTTTTGTGTTTTTTGATTCTTAAATCAATATCAAACGGTGATAATTTTTTTATAATTTTAACATCTTTGAGCACAGGCTCACCATTAGATCCTTTACAAATTTCAGTTCCAGTTACTAGATATGCAGGTATTTTTCTATCTACAAAGTCCGACCAAAACATTGAAAAATCATTACTATATCCTTCGGGTGTTGGATCAACATTTTTAATAATACCATTTTCAATGTATACTGGAAATACAACACGAAGTACATTATTAATTTTTTGTAACTCAAAAACTGAAATTCCAAGTTCTTTTCCAATAATAATTCCACTTCTATATATATTACTCATTTTACTCCGTGGAATATGTTTAAAACGTAAATAATAGTTCATAAAAACAAAGATATTAATTTTAGTAAAATTTACTTAGTTACAACCATCGATATTTACTATCTTGTGTCAATTTAGTAAGTTCGTTTTTCAAATCAAATGCTGCTCTTTTTACTGAAGCATAATTTTTATTTGAATAGTTTTTGATATCCGATTGTTCTTTTATTGCAAGTACAAGTTTTTCTTTGAATCTATTAAGTTCGATTTCAACTTCTTTTAGAACTTCTATTTTTTCTTTCATTCTTTAATTATTTTAACGAAAAATATTATAAAATCATAGTTTTGTGATTTGCTTATTTATTTTAAATCTTTTTTCCATTGTTTATCTTTTCTATTATATTTGGTTTTATCTTTAAAAATTTTTGCAAGCATCTTTCTCCTAATGATTTGGGATACATGTCTTGAATTTAATCCTTCTATTTTATAATCTTTCCTCATGATAATATTATTTATTGATACAAAGATAAGAATATTATTTTATATCACCAAAAATAATAATATTATTTATATATTTTATATACCTATATTATATAACTTATTTTGGTTCATTTAATTATAACAATTTTTTGTCACAAATATATGCTAAATTTGTGACAAAAATAGACTAATTTTATGCCAAATTTGATTAAAATTGGAATCCAAGTTTTAATCCTAATTGATTATATTTATTTGCATTTGGATTTGTATTTGCATTTATTTTATATTCAGCTGAAATTGAAACTTTTTCCATAATAAATACGCCAGTTTCAGCAGATATTCCGCCATCTAACCAATATCCAATATTAACATAAGGAGAAAATAATTTAGTTTTAATAATTTCTTTAGTTATTTGTTTTTGTATAGGCGTATATGTATAATTATAATTAACCAATTTATTATATTGGATTTTTGCATTCCATTTATAAGTTCCAATTGTATCATTATTAAATGATGTTTGAGAATAATTTCTTTCTAATGTCCAATCTTTTAATATAGCAGCTGTATCTATTTTGATAACATTTGGTTTCCCAGGTACAATAATAGTATCATATAAGTATTCTGGCTTGGATGGGGTTATAACTGCATATGGTACTGGATATTTTATTGTATCATATACTGTTTTTCCAGGTAGATATTTAGTTACTATTTTTTCAGTAGTATTAATTGTTGCTCTTCCTAAGAAGAAAATTATTATAGCGACAGCTACTGCTATGCCGATATAAACTTTTGTTTTTGTAGTCATTTTATTTTATTTTATTTATTTTATGCGTATATTTTTGTTTATCAGTAATTTTATTTTATATGGATCCATGCTTTTTCACTAATAAACAGTATACTTATAATAAAAGAATTTTATTAAATATAACTTATTTCACATAAATGTTTTTATTAATTAATTAATTCTATTATCTTTATAAATTTTTATATTTATATTATAATATAAATATACTATTTTTATTTTATAAAACAATATTATTTAATGTTATTTATAATTTTTTCACTATGCTTATATCTATACTATTATTATATGTATGTATGCAATCTAATAATAAAAATTTTATATTATTGAAATATGTCATTTGATGAAAATGAAAATGACCATAAAACCAAGACTCAATAGGCTGATTATTAATATTTATTAAATGAAGATATAAATCAGTTAATGTTTTTCTTTCATTTGTTATATCTTTTTCTAATTTCGGATCAATTAATAGATAATTTTTAATTCCGTCTTTTGTATAAGGAGGGCAAAAACTTGGACACGTATGTGTCATAACAGAACTTATAATAATATTATCTTGTAAAATATTATTTAGTATATCTGGTTCATAAATTGGCTCTTCATTTGGGAAATACGTTGAAGAATTTCTAAAAGTTCTATCTATTGATATTGCACCGCCAACGCATAATATATTGAAATTATTAGCAAATGATAATATACTATAATCAGGAACTGCCTTCAAATAAGGAAAATTTATTTTATCTCCATCAAAATATTTTATATCATCATGATTTCCTCTAACACATATTATAATAACATTTTGCTTTTTTAATGCTTTTTTTAATTCTTTATTATATAAATGTATATAATATTCTTCTGTTTCAAAACCAAAACCACAATCTCCAGTTATTATAACAACAGAATTTTCTATGTTATTAATTATTATATGATATAATAATATATCAAAAGAACCATGTATATCTCCTGTTGCATAAATTGTTTTATATAAATCACCGAAATAATATCTTTTATAATTCATAATAAGTAAAGTTTACATACTCAAATGAGTATCTTTTTATATTAATTCAATAGGAACTGCAATATTTTCAATTCCTATACAATCTTTTAAAATATCTTTTATAGCTTGATTTGAAACCTTATCGATACCACTTGCAATATTAGTCAAATAAAATGTAATATTAGGATGAGATTTTGCAAATTCAATAAATGTATTGACATATTTTTTAATTTTAACAGTTGATAGAGGTTTCATTTTTTTATCCATTATCGGAATTGCGTATGATTTTCCTTGCAATCCTTCTGGCATGAATAATATTGCTCCAAAATATTTAACTGCAATTTTTCCTGAATCATCAAAATGTTTGCCAAGTTCATTAGAAGTAAATACAAAAATTTCATTTTCATTTAATTTTTCAATAAATTTTGGTGTTATTTTTTGTTCCATAATTTTTATAATGTATTAATTAATTTTTTCCAATTTATTTCCTTACCACAATAAGGGCAAAAATTGAATCTACTCAAATAACCTCTTCTATTATCTACCAATTGTTTTGGAGATAATGGTTCTCTTTTTGTTAAGCCGTGTTTCTTATATAAAATTAAATCTTTAGATAGCTTATTCACTTCTACATAAAAATCATCTATGTATAAATTTTCTCCACTTAAAAATCCAATAAAACAATTACATGATGAAATATCGCTTTCTTTTATATTTTTTTTATCCATAATTTTTTGATAAAAGGGAACAAATTGTGTTATAATTAAATTTATGATTTATAAATCTTTTTCTAAAGAAAGTTTCTTGTCTATATTATCATCTACATACGTAATAAGTAACCTTTTTTTTAGGTTTGCATCATAAGAAAGTACAATTGAAATTGAATTATTATATATATCTTTCCATTCTATGGAAGAGTCATTTTCAGCATATGGTTTATTGTATTTTATTTTATATGACAATTTTATATCTGAAAAAATAGGCTCAATTTTAGATTCATCTTTACATTCTTTAACAAGTATAATTTTATATAATTTATCATCGTAAAAACTCAATGAAATTTGGTCAAAATGATGAACTGCAAAATAAAAGTCGGAAATATAATAAATTTCAGTTTCATTATCATATTTTGTAACCATTGTAAATGGTTTAGTTGTATCTATCCTACTTGCCAACTGATGAATTGCTTCATTTTGAGACATACCAAAAGTTAATCCTAAACAACCTGTAATAGGTGGTTTTTTCGGCAATAACAATAAAAAGATAATTGCCAATAATGACAGAAATCTAAATAAAAAGAGAACTTTTTTGATAAAGCTTTTTTTCATATTTTATTTTATTATAATGTAATATTTTTTTTCTTGGTTTGTTATTTAGTTTGTATTGATCATATGAGTTATTATTAAATAATTAATTATGGCACAAATATACTATATTTATTTTATATTGCCAAATATTTTAGTATTATTTAGCATAAAAAATATTTATAATTTACTTAAAAATAAATAATATTATCAATTAATGATTGAGTTTCATTATCATTTTTCTGAATTGGTTGGTTAATTTCTTTTATAGCCTTATATATTTTATTATATAACTCGAATTTTTTTATTGAATAATCTTTATCACTTTTCAATATGCCTAGCATATGCAATATTTTTCCGCTTTCATTCGATGCAAATTGTTTTATTTTTACATCACTTAATAAATTGTTTTTCATAATCATTTATTATTTAAATTATTTATTTATAATACTCATTAATATAAAAAATAAAATAAAACTTGTTATTTGATATGTTATTAACCATTTAATATTATTAAAGTTTATATAATGATATTTTCCACTTTTATCATTCATCAATACCATCATATATGTAAGTCCTATAATAGGAATACATAATATTATTTTATCTATTTTATCCATTTTATTTATTATATTTATTTATGAAAATTATTAATAATAACTTTAAGTAATTAATTTATATTGCAAATATACTAGTTTGTGTTGATATTACCAAATAATTTAACATTATTTATAATATTTTATTACTCAAATGAGTACCTTTATTTTTAAATAATATATTTTATATATTTGAAAGTATTATTCAGTGATATTATAATATTTCTGATTAGTTTTATTATTCATAATTATAATATTATTTATTTTTATTTTATAAGTGGATAATTTATAATTATAATTTTATGATAATAAAATTTTTTTGATTATAACTATTTTTTATTATTAATCTTATATTATATATTTACAATATAAAATATAGTAACATAATAGTCCTATTCTAAATAGATTTTATTTTATGATAAATCATATAGAATAAAATATTTTTTGATGTGGATATGTATCCATAACTATAATATCAATTTTTATATATTTAACTATTATTTTTTTTTATGATTTTTAAAATATATTATATGTTAATTATATATTAATTATATATTAATTATATGTTAATAATTTGATTATTTCAAATTACAAAGGTAAGCCATAAAAATGAAGTTACCAAAAGTTTTATATATAATTAATAAAAATTAGTTTTCATTGATAGTTATATTTTTGTGCCTTATTATATTAAAAAAAATATGAAAAATGTTTAAATAATTTGTTGGTTTCAAAATAACCGAGTATCTTTGTAGCATAAAAAGCAATAAACAATTTAAATAATAAATTAGAAAATGAATTTGGCTATAATCTAAAAGCTATATCTAAAATGAATAATAAAAAATATGAAAAATGTTTAAATAATTTGTTGGTTTCAAAATAATCACATATCTTTGTAGCATAAAAAACAATAAACAATTTAAATAATAAATTATTATGACAAAAGAAGAAACTGATTTAGCAATATCTATTCTAAAAAGGACAACGGAATATAGCATTAAAACAATTAAATATGAAGTGAATGAATCAAAAGATGGTGACTTTTCTTTATCTATATTTAACAAAGAAAATTATCGCTGTTTTTATAATATAGATATTATTCCATTGTTTAGTACTATATTTAGAATGTGCTATATATGTTATAATGAGAAATATAAACGAAGTGAATTAATAATCTCGTAAATAAATAAATATTATTATGGCAGCATTAGATAAAACTTATGTTAATAAATTACAATATATAATTGTAAGAAGTTGGTGGATTCAAAATCATGATAAAATGCTTAGCGAACTTGGATATGCTCAGTGGCTTTATCCTTTTGACCAGTTTGAATATATACATAATGCCAATGATCTTTCAGAAGATTTTTTAAATAAAAATCAAGAAGATATTTTATTATTTGATAATTTTGAGGAAAACGAAAAATATCCGTTATGGAATACAAGCGGAGAATTTGATATTTGGCTAATGAAAAATTGTAATATTGATTTTATTCAAAATAGATTAATTGAGCAATACGGAAAAGAACATTTTGGATTTAAATATAAAGATAAAATATCATTTGATAAAAAATCATATTTATATAGTATTCATCATAATAATAGTAATTTATATCTTTATGATACAGAAGAAGATTATGCAATTCCTTATAATAAAATAATCGTATATGGAACAACATATATTTTTAAATTATTAAATATGGTTGAAAATATATTGAAAGGTTTGGAAATAGATGATGCGGACAGTTTACGAATTTATTTTACTTTTCACGGATTACCTTTTATTTTTAGAAATGGAAAATATTTTATTTATGATGACAATATTTCAGACGATAAGAAAGAAATTGAAGTTGAAGATTTTATTTTTTTTAATTCATTAACCGATTTATTTGAGATTCCAAATATTAAGCATTCTTATAAATTAAATGATGCAAAAAAATATCCTGATGGATCAATTATTTTATCAAGGGATAATGAAGTTTTCAATGCAAATCATATTGCTGGTTTCAATACTAAAAATATTTCATCATTAAATAGATATATCAAACTGCAATTAGATGATTATATGCAAGATGTAATTTCATAAATAACATATTTTTAACAGAATAAATTTGGTAATATCAAAATAACATACTATCTTTGTAGCATAAAATTAGACAAACAATAAATTTTAAATCATTACAATTATGAAAAAAAATAAAGCAAATTATGTAAGAAAAGAAGAGGTAGTTAATAGTACAGTTGAAATCAATGAAAAGAAAAAACCATTATTTTTGTTAACAAAAGAAGAATATAAAGAATTAAAAGGAGTTTTAGATTTATCAAGGTTTCGTCGTTTGCCTTACAAACAAGTATGTGATGCGACAAATAAAATTAGTTATTTGAATGCTTTCTATGCGTTATAACGTACCACATGTTAACAATGTTGATTTTTTTCTAACCGAAAAGTTGATTTGAAAAAGAAAACTAAATAATTAAAAAACAAAAATAAATATGAAAAATCAAGAACAAAAAAAATAATAGCGGCCAACCTGATGCTATAAATAGTTTTATTGTGTTAAAAACAGGAGGTAAAAATGAAGATGCCTACATAGTTAGTGTTCAATTATTCGCAACCGAAGAAGAAGCGAAAAAATATTGCAAAGAGAATACTGATGAAAGCATGGACGAAAGATATTGGCGTTATTGCGAAATAATTGAACAAGGAAAAGAATACGAAATTGCTCGTTACAAAAATTACTTATAAGGTTTCATGTATGAACAGTGGCACTTGTATTCCATTGTTTATACATGGCGTTGGCAGTATAGATGATAATTTACAAGAAAAGTGAAATTCTAAATCACAAACATAGGAAGACAAAATGACACAGTAATAGTATGCCGTATGGTGTGTTTTGTTTATGGTTGTAAAAGGCATAATATAATAAATTTAGTATGAATAAAAATAAAATAACAAATAAAATAATAAATTTATGATAAAAAGATTTGTAGTACTTAATAAAAATGAACAAAAACCAATGGGTGTTTTTAATACAATAGAAGAAGCAAATGATTTTTTACTAGATGTAGTTAAAAATTCTATTGGCTATATCATTTCTGATTTTACAATTGAAATGGCTAATGATTATATTATTATTGATGATATTAACAATTACGAGACAGCAGATTCTTATTTGAAAAATGATATGGATCGAATGGATATTATGCTTGCTTCTTCATATTCAGAAAGTTTAATAAAATTATTAACGATTGCTAAAGCATGGAATAAAATTGATGGATTTGATCCTGGAATTGTGGAAATGGCTGGACTTGAACGATTCTATCCAACATTTGAATATGACAGAAAAACAGACAAATATTTACTAACAGGAGTAGATTATTCATCATGCTATTCAAGTAGTTTTTTTGGATTTAATCTTTGCTTTAGTTCGCCTGGAATTGCTGCAAAATTTGGAGAAAAGTTTATAGAATATTGGAATATTTACCTACATTATTTATAAAAAAAAATATCGTTTTTTATTAACTTTTTTTTAGCATAATATATTTTGTAATATCAAATAAAAATAATATCTTTGTGGTGTAATTAATAAACATCAATTTAATAACATAAAAATGATATGAGAAACAAGGAAAAAATAGAAAAAATAATTTATAACATAATTAATATAACTATTGGTATAAATATTATAGTAATAATGATAATACCAATGTTATTTCATATAACAACACTAAATAAATTATTTCAATGGTTAGATAAGCATTTTCCAATCTATGAATAAATAATTTTCAAAAAAAAAATTACAAGCGCCCGTAGCTCAGTTGGTTAGAGCAACTGACTCATAATCAGTAGGTCACTAGTTCAATTCTAGTCGGGCGCACAACAAAAATCAAACAATAAATTCAATTATGGAAGAATTAAAAAAGAAACTTAAAGAAATTAAGATGACATTAAGTTACATGCAAGCAGTGAATTTAATTGGTTTATTTGATTATAAAACGTTAGATAAACTAATAGACGAAGCATTATCATTAAATGACGAAAATATTATTGCTGTTGATAATTTGTTTAATAGATATTGTTGTTTAGGATTTTCTGATGGAATTTAACAGATTAAATATAAAGTATTAAAAAATAATAAATTATATCTTAAAATAATCATACCCATTATGAAAATAATTGACTATTTTTATGAAAATAAGCTATTTATATGTAGATTAAAGAAATAATTTTATAATATCTAACTAATGTTTGTTAATAGTAAATACACAAAATCATTCATATCTGACATGCTAAGTGATTCCAAATATAAGGAATTACATGATTTTGCTGTATTACTTAATAACCATAAAAATGTAGTCTCTAAAGAAGTCTGTTCTAATTTAGCATTCTTTATGGAAATAAGTGTGTTTGATTTCATTAAATACATGAGAAATAAATATAAAGGTGTCATTAATTCTAATTTTGACAAACAATTATATCAAGACGTATTTACATCTTATGAAAATAAATTTGATTCAATCCAGAAGAATATTGTATTTGAAAAGGTAAGTTTTAAAGGTTTCGAATTCTATAAACGAGATACAAAGAATAAGAAGAAAGGAGAATTCAAAAAAGTTATAATCAAAAAAGAAAAAACTAAGTTATCGTCTGTATTAACTTATCTTGCTCGTTATGGTAATGAGAATACTATTGAATATATCACTAATCAATTGAAAAAATCTGATCTAACTATTGATAAAATTAATTATTATCAAAATATATTAAATTATATTAATAAATTTGGCTTTGATAGACTATTTAACTTATCTTTGCAACGAAGAAGCAGAATTATTGAAAAGTATTCAGAGCATCCAGTAGAGTTTACAAAATTAACTTTCAGAGGTAGAAGTAGATTACAAAAACAAGATATTATTTCTTATAATGAAAATTACAATTCCAAGATAAAAGCGTTCATCAATATAAGTTGGATAGGTAGAGGCAATAAATCAACTATACCCGTAAAATATTCAAAAAATTATCACGGTTTAATGAGTGAATATAAAAAGACAATACCTAGTGTTGAATATGTAATAACCTTTAGTAATAAAGGTAAAATTAAGGTAAATATAAGTAAAGATGGTGTAAGATTCATTCCTGAAAATAAAGTAAATTATTGCGGCATAGATGTAAATGTTAAGCATAATTTATTCAGCTTATCTGATAATACAACTTTTGATTATGACAGGAATTTACTTAGTAAGCTAACAGATGAATTATCAATAATAGATAGTTTAAAGAAAGATAAAGATTATGTTGTTGGTAAGAGAAAACAAAGAAAGATAGATTCGCTTAGAAATCAGATACAAAAATCAAATGAACAAATTTGTTCAGATGTTTGCAAGCACTTAAATTCAGTTGGTTTAGACCACATTGTAATGGAAAATTTAGATAATTCGTTTGGCAAGTCATTTGTTAATGATAAAACAAGCGGTTTAAATTTCAATCGAACAAACAAAGAATTAAAATTATCATCTTTAAAACAAATGATGGAACGGATTGCTAGAAAATATGACATATCAGTATCAACTGTACATTCCATTTATACTAGCAAAATGTGTCCCATTTGTGGTTGTATTGAAGATGAGAACCGAAAGGATCAAGAAACATTTGAATGTATTGAATGTGGTCACAAAGATAATGCAGACCACAACGCATCCATAAATATTAAAAACAGAGTGTCTACGACAGTGTTAAGGAAGAACCTCTTAAAACAAAGCAAATTAGGTAATGGAACGTACGAACCAAAGATTATTA
>Ga0078972_1010453_pt1 | contig 17323 bp, 15 predicted proteins | sample YelNatPaOPGAMG01_FD_67568 | JGI IMG/M metagenome (GOLD analysis project Ga0078972, IMG submission 67568) | Hot spring thermophilic microbial communities from Obsidian Pool, Yellowstone National Park, USA - OP-RAMG-01 (SPADES assembly) (version 2) | ecosystem: Environmental > Aquatic > Thermal... | reverse complement strand
TTAAGGCTCATGTAAATATATTGTGAAAAACATAAAATGTGATACATTTCCTCTATGAATTGAAATCAAGGAGAGAATGTTTATGTTAAAGCTCTATCAATGGCTTGTTAATCATTGTCAAATACTATCAAGTGTTTTCACAGTAGCTTAACATGAGCCAACATTAAAAAGACCCTTCACTTCGTTCAGGGTGACATATAAATGTCATTTTGAGAATATGTCATTTTGAGCGAAGCGAAAAATCTCAATGGAAAAAGAGCTAAAAAGTTTCCACTTGAAAAAGATCATTAAAATTTCCCTTTGAAAAATAGAGATTTAGATGGATTTTCTAACTAAAAAAGTTCAATTATGAGCTTAAATCACAAACCAATTAATTTTATGTGATTACAATCTGCAAATTGTCCAAAGTTTAGTTATAAATAATAGAGATAAGAAATTTAGACTTTTCAAAGATATGAAAGAAATTCAATCAATAGAAATAACAAATAGCGTCGCAAAACTTTGTAAAGAGGCAAACTTTGAGCTTGGCGATGACGTTCTGTGTGCGTTGCATAAAGCTGTTCAGATTGAGAGATCGCCAATTGCGATAGACGTTCTGAATCAGATCATAGAAAATGCACGTATAGCTAAGGAAGAGCAAGTTCCAATATGCCAAGATTGCGGAGTTGCTGTCCTATTCGTTGAAATCGGTCAAGATGTTCACATAGTCGGCGATGACATAAACTCAGCTATATCAGAAGGCGTCAGAATAGGGTATAAAGAGGGATATCTCAGAAAATCCATCGTCAAGCATCCTCTAAAACGGATAAATACTGGCGATAACACTCCACCTGTTGTCCATTATAAGATGGTTTCAGGAGAGAATATCCGCATAATTTTCGCTCCAAAGGGTGCTGGCAGTGAGAATATGAGTGCTATAAAGATGTTGACACCGTCAGATGGCGTTTCAGGTATCAAAAATTTTGTTGTTGAGTGTGTGAAGAATGCTGGTCCAAATCCTTGTCCACCTATAATCGTCGGTGTTGGCATTGGAGGGACATTTGAAAAATGTGCGATTATGGCAAAAGAGGCTCTTCTCAGACCCATCGGACAATTTAATCATGATGAGGATACCGAAGCCCTTGAATGTGAGTTACTTAATATAATAAACTCTCTTAATATAGGACCAGGTGGATTCGGTGGACGAACAACCGCACTTGCTGTTCATATTGAAACTTTTCCCTGCCATATTGGTAGTCTGCCTGTCGCTGTCAATATAAATTGCCATGCGTCAAGACATAAAGAGGTAATTCTCTAATAATTTAAAGTTGTTGGGAGCGTGTATGTTTCAGCCCAAAACAGTCAAAATAGGAATAATAGGTTTAGGTGCTGGAAGATGGCATATTGAAAGCTTTCTCGCTATCCCAGAGGCAAAAATCTCTGCGATATGTGATATAGACGAAGACAAAATCAAAAGCATAACTACTAGATACGGGATAATTAGATCATACACAAATTATGAGGAATTATGCAAGAGTGATGATATAGACGCAGTAAGCATTTGCACGCCGAATTATCTGCATACACCGATCGCTTTATGTGCCATAGAAAATGGAAAACATATCCTGTGCGAAACTCCCCTATCAACAACATCAGAAGAAGCCGAGAAAATATTGAAAATTGCAAGCAAGTTTCCAGATATAAAGGCGATGACCGCTGTTAGATTTAGATTTAACAGAGATGCTATTTATATAAGAAATGTCATTAGCAAGGGTGACATCGGCAATGTCTATTATGGTTTTGCAAGCTATTTTAAGCAATTAGCAAGATCGCTGAGGAAATCTAATTGGCGGATAAAAAAGGAGCTTTCTGGTGGTGGAACTCTTCTTGATAACGGTTTTAACCTTCTTGACCTTATATGGTGGATAATGGGCTGTCCAGAACCTGTTGAAGCGTTTGGGAATATTCATTCTGAAAATCCCAATGCGTCTGTTGAGGACTTGGCTATCGCAATGATCCGATTTAGAACAGGCGCCACAATAACAATTGAAAGCGGATGGAAAACATTTATACACGACGGATATATGGCTTTGCGTATTTTTGGAACAAAAGGAAACGCAACGCTTTGGCCCTTTAGAATAACTATGGAAGATGGAAGGCATATAACCACAAGAACCGCCGATCATTCCCGCATTATCACTGAAAACCCTTTTATGCACTTTGTCAATTGCATAATGAGCAATAAAAGTCCGATCTCAAATATTGAGCAGGGAACTATTGTCCTAAAAATGTTAGACGCAATATATCAATCAGCAAAAGAAGGAAAAGTTGTCAGTATCAAATAAGATAAGGAGAAAAAATGAAAGTTTATATTTCCGCAGATATTGAAGGTATCACGGGTATTGTCCATGATGACCAAACTTTTGGCACATCTAACGAATATGCATTAGGTAGAAAACTTATGACAAATGACGTCAATTCAGCAATAGAAGGGGCATTGAAAGCTGGTGCAGATGAGATTTACGTTAAAGATGCTCATGGAAATGGACGAAATATATTATTAAACGAGCTTAAAAAAGAGGCTTTTCTAATCGCTGGATGGGATATTATGAGTAGTATGGTTCAAGGCATAGATGAAACTTTTGATGCCCTGATACTTATTGGCTATCATAGTAAGATCGGAACGGAAAATGGAATATTAGCACATACAATGACAGGTTGCATTAAGCAATTGTCCATCAATAATAATCCGATCGGTGAGCCTGAACTAAGCGCATTGACCGCAGGATACTACAACGTGCCAACCGTGTTTATCGCAGGCGATCAGACCGCAGTAAAAGAACTATCAACATTTATAAATGGCATTCCGCATGTTATAACAAAATATGGCATGGGAATAAATACGGGAAAGCTTATTCATCCTGATCTAACAAAAGAGGCTATATCGGAAGGCGTGTCTAAGGCATTGTCAAATTTAAGCAAGTTCAAACCATTTAAGATTAGTCCACCGTTAAATATGTCGCTAAAATTATCGTTGCCTAAAATGGCTGATCTGATAAGCCTTGTTCCCAATGTAAAACGTGTTGATATTGATGAAGTAAGTTATTTAGCAGATGATGTTCTAAGTATGCTAAAAATGTTCAGAGTTATGCTTGGGCTTGCATGGAGTTTGAGATAATTAGAAAAAAGATTATACCAAATGCTAATTCAATTCTGTCATACTCTTATGTTAAAAGTCAAGAGCAGAATGACATTATTAAGGCATAGATTATGGATAAATATGGAAGAGAAATAAATTATCTTAGAATTTCTGTCACCGATAGATGTAATCTAAGATGCACATATTGTATGCCCCCCGAAGGCATACCGCTTATAGATCATCAAGATATACTTAGGTATGAAGAGATAACAAGAATAGCTAAGCTTGCTTATCAATTAGGATTTAGAAAATTCAGAATCACTGGCGGAGAGCCGTTAGTTCGCAAAGGTGTCCCAAATCTCATTAAAAGTATATCAGAGATAGGCGACGATATTGATCTGTCGCTTACAACTAATGCAATTCTTTTGGCGAGATATGCAGAAGAGCTAAAAAAATCAGGGCTTCAGCGAATTAATATAAGTCTTGACACACTCAATAAAGCCAAATTCAAGCAAATATCACGTTTTGATCTTTTTGACGATGTCATAAATGGCATAAAAAGTGCCATTGACGTCGGATTTAACCCTGTCAAAATAAATGTTGTCGTGATAAAAACCGTTAATGATGACGAGATATTAGATTTTGTTCAACTAACAAAAGATAAACCTATTCATGTGAGATTTATTGAGCTTATGCCGTTTTACAAAAGCAAATGGGATATTGAAAACTTCATTTCCGTTGAGGATATAAGATCGCGCATTGAGTCACATCATCATTTAATAGAAGCAAATAAGACAGACCCTTCTTCTCCTGCTAATGACTATCTGATAGAAGGACATCAAGGTCAAATTGGGTTCATCGCCCCCTTATCCAAGAAGTTCTGTGATGCCTGCAATAGATTAAGACTTACCGCTGATGGACGGCTGTTGCCTTGCCTAATGGGTAACATAGAAATTGACCTGAAAACACCAATGAGAGATGGTGCAGGAGATGACATATTAAAAAGCATAATTCAATCTGCTATACAAAAGAAGCCAAAAGGCCATGATCTATGTAAAGAAGGTATTGAAAAGGTTAATCGTGCAATGTCGAGGGTTGGAGGATGAAAGAGGAATTTACGCACATAGATAAATCGGGAAAAGCCAAAATGGTTGACATCACAGATAAATCAGACACACATCGCATAGCGATTGCTGAGGGCAAAATCTATATGAAAGCGTCAACTCTTGACATGATAGAGTCCAACGAAATATCCAAAGGCGATGTCCTTTCTGTAGCACGTATTGCTGGCATAATGTCTGCAAAACGCACCGCAGAACTTATACCTCTATGTCATACGATACTTTTGACGAAAGTCAGTGTTGATTTTACAAGTTTCCGCGGGGATAATACGGGAATATTGATCAAAGCAGAAGTTACATCCACAGGAAAGACAGGCGTTGAAATGGAGGCTTTAACTGCGGTCAGTGTATCTGCTTTGACTATCTATGACATGTGCAAGGCTGTTGATAGGGGAATGATTATATCAGAAATACGACTTTTGGAGAAACGAGGTGGCAAAAGTGGAACATGGAGCGCCGATAAACATTAAGATCAATGCAGGTGTGATAACAGTAAGTGATCGCTCTTATCGTGGAGAACGAGAAGACACAAGCGGTCCCGTTATTATAGAGATGTTAAAATCAATAGGCGTGGAGATTATAGATTTTAGGATTGTCCCTGATGAAAAGGATATGATCATAGATGCGATGAAAACATTTGCAGATAATCTTAATGTTGATCTTATCATCAGCACAGGTGGGACAGGTCTTTCTCCGAGAGATGTTACCCCAGAGGCTACGCTTGATGTCATAGATAAACGCACTCCGGGCATTGAGGAAGCAATGCGGGCAGAAAGTATGAAAATAACCCCTTATGGCATGTTATCAAGGGCAGTTGCAGGCGTAAGAGGAAAAACATTGATTATCAATCTACCGGGTAGCCCAAAAGCGGTAAAAGAAACTCTTTCAATAGTTTTGCCTGCCCTGCCACATGCAATTGAAATAATAAGGGGCAGAATTTGATTTTCCAGACAATACTTTCTGATTACTGAGAGTTATCTATGAAAAAGTTTATATTGTCAATAACGTTTCTCACAAGATTGCCGATTCCAACGCCAAAAATTATTACACCTCAGGACATCGCAGGTTCTACGCCATTTTTCCCAATAGTCGGTCTAATTCTTGGCGGGATATTAGTAGGGATAGATTATTTCTGCTCTCACTTTTGGAATCAGCTTGTCTCTAATACAGCGGTTGTTATCGGTCTGATCGCTTTAACTGGTGGACTTCATATTGACGGACTGATGGACACTTGCGATGGTATTTTTAGCAACAAAGATCGGGATCGGACACTTGAAATTATGCGAGATAGCCGATTAGGGGCAATGGGTGTGCTTGGCGGAATTTGCGTTATACTGATGAAAATCGCATTTTTATATGGAATTAAGGGCGAAGTGCGAATTCCTACGTTGCTAATTTTCCCAACGATCGGTCGTTGGACTATGGTCTATGCGATCTCCTTTTTTCCTTATGCTCGCACAACATCAGGGCTTGGCAAACCTTACGTCCAGCATTCAAAACGTTATCATTTCCTCATTGCATCAATTTTAGGTCTGATCGTTACAATACCTCTACTATTATGGAAAACAATTCCGATTTATATAGTGATCGGATTTTCAACATGGTTTATGACTTACCGTCTTTCAAAAAGACTTGGCGGGCTTACTGGCGATACTTATGGTGCGATCTGTGAGACAATGGAAACGTTGACGCTTGCGGTAATATCAAACATAACCTTGACATAATACTTGCATTATAAGATTAAATATGATAACCTTTTGATAGTGTAAATATGGAATAAATGAACAGTGTAAAAAAAGCGTTATTTTGGGCAATTGAGTCTCTAAAAAATGGCGGAATTGAAAATCCACAACTTGACGCCGAAGTGCTTTTGGCTCATGTATTAAACGTAGATCGCACCTTGCTTTATTTAGATCAAGACGCTGTTTTAGATATAGAAAAAAGCGGTTATTTCAAATCGTTAATAGAAAAAAGGCTTTTACATATCCCGATCAGTTATTTAACAGGTCATAAAGAGTTTATGTCACTTGATTTTAAGGTGAATGAAAACGTCCTGATCCCAAGACCCGAAACAGAGCTTCTCGTTGAATATGTGATAAAATCAAGCATAACGTATAGCAAAATATTAGAAATAGGGACTGGAAGCGGTGCAATAGCTGTTAGCATTGCGAAATATAGACAAAACTGTTTTATACTGGCAACGGACTTATCAATGAAGGCTCTAATAGTTGCCCGCGAAAATGCAGTCATTCATAATGTAGATAAACAAATCTTTTTTGTGCAATCTGATCTCTTTAATGCTATTTCTGCAAATCATAAGTTCAATTGGATAGTCTCAAACCCGCCATACATACCGACTGACGACATAAAAAAGCTGTCAAACGAAGTCAAATATGAGCCGATAATGGCACTTGATGGTGGAAATGATGGACTTGACATTATCAAAAAGATCATCGGCAACGCTTATAATTTCTTAGAGCCGAATGGGAAATTGGCTATTGAGATCGGATATGGACAAAGCGAAAGCGTATTAAAGATCGCAGACGAGATCGGCAAGTATGCTGATTATTATTTTGTAGATGACTACGCGGGAATACCCCGTGTATTCTGTTGTTCAAATAAAGATAAAGAGGGTTATAATGGATAAATTTGTCATAAATGGCGGAAAGCCACTTGAAGGCGAGATTGAAATTAGCGGAGCAAAAAACGAGGCATTGCCCTTGACCGTTGCTTCTATATTAACCGATGATGTTAGTATAATTAGCAATATATCAGACCTTGCAGATTTGCGTTCTATGATCTCACTTCTTGAGGTTTTAGGTGTTAAATCGGAGATTAAAGGGAATGTTCTACGGATTGATCCGTCAGGTTGTGATGGCTACGAGGCGCCTTATGATCTGGTAAGGAAGATGCGAGCTTCCGTATATGTCTTAGGGGCATTGCTTGGAAGGCTTGGCAGGGCGAAGGTATCTTTTCCCGGTGGATGCGTCATAGGCACAAGACCAATTGATCTGCACTTAATGGGACTTGAAAAATTAGGTGCAAGAATAAAGATAGAACACGGATATATAATAGCAGACGCAGATAAACTCGTCGGAACTGAGATATTTCTTAGCGGTATTCACGGTCCTAGCGTAGGGGCAACCGTAAATGTGATGTTAGCAGCGGTTAAGGCAGAAGGCGTAACAGTGATAAAAGAGGCTTCCTGCGAACCACAGATAACTGAGTTAGCGGATTTTCTCAATTCAATGGGGGCAAAGATTGAGGGTGCAGGAACACCTGTCCTAATAATACATGGCGTTAAGGAATTACACGGGGCAAAGCATGAAGTCATACCAGACCGCATAGAAGCGGCAACATATATGATCGCAGGAGTTATCACCAGAGGGAATCTGTTAATAAAAAATTGTATAGTTAAGCATCTTGAAGCTGTTATAGAGAAATTAAGGGAAATTGGGGCAGAGATCACTTATGAAGATGATGGCGTCAGAGTTAAAGCTAAAGACCCGTTAAAGCCAGTCAATATAAGGACAGCACCGTTTCCGGGCTTTCCAACTGATGTCCAGCCTCAAATAATGTCTCTGTTGGCAACTGTCCCGGGGATCAGTGTCATAACGGAAGGTGTCTATCCCGATCGGTTTATCCATGTAAGCGAATTAAACAGAATGGGAGCAGATATTAAGGTTGATAATGCGGTTGCAGTTGTCAAAGGCGTTGAAAAACTTAGTGGAGCGCCTGTTATGGCTTCGGAACTACGCGGAGGTGCAGGATTAGTCCTCGCTGGTTTGTCCGCAATCAATCAAACAGTTGTATCAAGGGTCTATCATATTGATAGAGGTTACGAAAGTATGGAGAAAAAACTTGCCAATGTTGGCGCAGATATTAAAAGGGTGTCGGAATGAAAATTGAACAACTTATCAGACCAGAATTAACTAATTTAAAGCCTTATAAGGTTTATGATTTTCCGCATAAAATAAAAATGGACGCAAATGAAAATCCTTATGAAATGCCTCAGAATATCAGAGAAGCCATCGCTGATGAAATTTTTAGGCATAGTTTTAACCGATACCCCGATCCAATAGCTACTGATCTGCGAAAAGCTCTTGCAGGCGAATTTGATGTTGATCCTGATTTAATAGTAATTGGCAACGGATCAGATGAGTTGATAAACTATCTAATATCAGCCTTCGCAGGTATAGACGCAAAGGTAATATTTCCCATTCCGACTTTCTCCATATATGGAATCTGCTCAGAACTATGGGGAACGAATATTTCAGCTATCCCTTTATCAGAAAACTTTGATATTCAAACAGAAAAGATAATATCTGAGATGAAATCTGCCAAAAAGAGCATAGTCTTCATCGGATATCCAAATAATCCGACGGGTAATTGCTTTTCATATCAGTCAATAATGGATATTATCAACTGCAATGCAAATTCAATAATAGTTATTGACGAAGCCTACGCAGAATTTTCAGGAAAAAGTTTCTTGCCATTACTAAACGAACATGAAAATCTTGTAATATTCCGCACATTCTCAAAAGCTTATGGATTAGCAGGATTACGTGTCGGCTATATGATTGCAGGTAAAGAGATAATCAATCAGATATTGAAGGTTAAGATGGTGTTTAATATCAATAGCCTTTCACAGAAGATCGCATTGATATTGTTAAGATATAAAAATCAGATGTCTGACCTGATCCAAAGGATCATAAAAGAGCGAGAGAGATTATCAAACATGCTTGATAATATTAGCTGGATAAAACGTTATCATTCTGATGCAAACTTTATACTCTTTCGCACTGAATACGATTCTGAAAATGTGTTTGATAAACTATTATCCAAAGGGATATTAGTTCGTGCCTTCAATGAAAAAGGATTATTGAAAAATTGCCTCAGAGTGACAGTCGGCAAGCCAGAGGAAAATGATCTTTTCATTTCAGCGTTAGAAAGTTAAAAGATATTGAGCGATTTAGAACCAGAAAAAACCAAAATTCCCAAACGAATGCTTCCGATCTTGATGAAGCCCTATGTGCTTATCATACTTATCGTGATCAGTGTCTTTGGGGAAGTGTTATGGATGTATAGGGCTATCCAAGATGGAAATCAGTTAGAGTCGTTTGGATTATTTTTGGTAGGCATGCTGTTAGGCGGAATAAATGGGGTATGGACTTATCGGGTGTTTGATAAGTATTATATTCAATCACTTCTCAATAAAGTTAATGTTATCAGACAGCCGATGAGTATAAAAAACAATGTGTTTACTTTTTTAGCACTTGGTGTGCCTATGGCTGTTAGTTTTTTGCGTGATGATATAGACCCTTTTCTTCCAATAATGCAGTCCTATATTTTCGGGTTTATCTGTGGAATGAATGTAATGCTCTATCTTTGGGCAAGAAAATTGCCTGATTGAAAATGTGAGATTTCTCTATAATTATAAAGATTTAGCGGAAACCATCATCGCTCGCATATTTTCTTCGGGAGTATCACGAGGAACCATCTCACCAGTATTGAACATGTATCCCCCATTTTGCCTGCCAATGCTCATAATTCGCTTGGCTTCCTCTGCGACCTTTTGTGGAGTTGCTCGTTGAAGGACATTCAATGGATCAAGATTCCCAATTAAAGCAATCTTTCCTTCTGTCAAACGTTTTGCTATCCCAATGTCAATTCCGGGACCGACGCTTAAAGCAGATGCACCAATTGTTGCCTGTTTTTCTATATATTCTGGCTTTTCCTCGCTTGCATGCAAAAACGTTAAAACGCCTAAATCTTTGTATCTCTCAAGCAATTGCTTGCATGGTTCATAGGCAAACTCGCTATATTGTTTAAGGCTTATCAGATTACTCATAGCGTTACAATCACCGACCCATAAAGCATGAGCGCCAGCGTCAAACTGTGCTTTTCCCCACATAAATTGTAATTCAATAAAGAAATCACAGGTCTTTTTAAGCAGATCGGGATCGGAAAACATCAATAACAGAGATTCCTCTATACCATAAAGCAAGGACGCAGACGAAAACGGAGCTGCTGTTCTCCCACAGACGCAAATATTATCGCCAAACTCTTTGCGGACTTTGCTTATCGCATCTAATAAGATCGGCATCCTACCGTCCTTTTTTGGATTTGGCATTTTAAGCGATTTTAGCGTTCCTTCATCCGCAGGGAGATAATCGCAGGTCGCCCTTAATATATTGCCATTACCTTTTGAGCCAACACCTAACGGTTCAAACTCTATGCAGTCATCAACTTGAAGCCATACCCAATCATAATCAAATTCATAGGCAGATGCGATAGAACATTCAGCTAACTTGTCTGCGGAGGAGATGATCTCCTCATAAGTCCCTTGATTAAACCATTTGACGTCAAACTCTTCACTTAAAGCGAATACTGGAACTCTCTTAGGTATGCCTAAATTTACAATTGTTTTAATATCATCAATCAAACCGCTATAAGCCATTTATAAGTCCTCCGAATCATCATATTGAGTAAAGACTGTCCAAGTATTTTTCTCTTTGTCATATCTGCTTAATCCCCGTTGTGTTCCGATCCATAATTGATCTCCATCAACAGCTATTGAGATAACACAGTTATGAGATAGCCCATCTTTTTTTGAGAATGATTGCCAGATTTTTTTCTCTTTATCATATCTTATAATGCCAGCATCAAAAGTCCCAAACCAGACGTATTTGTTATCTTTTGCGATGCAAGTTATTCTGTTACTTGGTAAGCCCTCATCGGTAGTAAATGTCATCCAATCTTGAGTCTTTTTATTATATGCGATTACACCTTCACCACTGCCGAACCAGACTATATCGCCGTCAACTTTAATACTTCCTATCTCGTTAGTCGGTAGACCTTCTGATGTTGTAAATGTAGTCCATAAGTCCTTTTTCTTATCATATCTGCTAACGCCTCTCATAGTGCCAACCCATATATAATCAGAATCAGCATCAATACACCAAACTTCGTTAGAGACCAATGTTGTAGCGTATTCTTTTGTTGTGGCGGTTTGCCTGATCTCTATACCAGAAGTGAAACTCACCCATGCGTTAAGATTGTCAGACATACTTGGAAACTTGCATAATCCAGCATTAGTTCCCATCCACACATCATAACCATCTACAATTATAGAGCTAATATCTAATCCGGGCAGACCATTTTCCTTTTCAAACTGGTCCCATCTGTCGGTTACCTTATCATATCTATTAGCTCCCATTCTGGTTCCAACCCATAGGTATCTATTGTCAACTGCTAATGATGTGATAGCGTCGTCAATAAGTCTATTACGTCGTTGTTCTCTTATCCTTGCCCAATCATCACTTGTGGCGTTTCTACTATCAAAAATTAGCGTTTCCTCGGTATGCCTATAATTTTTCCATGTTCCTTGACTTTTATCATATCTGGATAATCCATATTGAGTTCCACACCAGACATATCTATCATCAACCGCAACTGCTGTTACTTTGTCACTTGATAATGTGTTTTTCCTAGTAAAGTTAGTCCATGTTTCTGTTATTTTGTCATATCTGCTCAATCCCTTTCTTGTCCCAACCCAGACATAACGATCGTCAACTTTTAGCCCATAATCATTTACATCATTATCAAGGATGCCTACTGAATAATCAAAGGTTGTCCATGTTCCAGATGCTAAATGAAATCTTTTTAGCCAACTTCCGTCAGTTCCTACCCAGAGATAGTCTCCGTCTTCCGCTATATCTTCAACACCACTTCCCCAATCTTCGTCATGCGAACCGCTTGGTCTTATAGTGCTCCATTCATCCATCTTTTTATCATAAGCAGTTACTGCTTGAATTCCGTAGCTGTAAAGTATCCATACATACCTTTCAGTAGCGTTTATTTTTTCTATTGCCCTCCCGACAAGGACGTCGTTTTCTGAGTATTTTTGCCATGTATTTTTGACTTTATTATAACGAGTGATCGCACCGCCCCAGCCTGTTCTATGTCCAAACCATATTTCATCACCGTCAACAGTTATGATACTGACGAAATTCTGAGCTAACCCATCTTCTTTTGTATAAGTTGTCTGTTCGCCATCAATGGATATTTTTCTAACACCAGAAGAACCAAGTCCTACCCATGCTGTATCACCATCAACAGCTAATGCCTCAATACTCTCTTTGGGATAAAGCAGGTTAGTAATAGGGACAGTTTTCCAGATTTTCGTTTTTTTGTCAAATTGATTCAGTTCAGTTCCTACAAGTTTGGCTGTACTCCAATAACTGACCCACACAACATTATCTCCACAGGCGACATATCTAATGCTATTATCTGCAAGTCCATCGTCTTTTGTGTAATGGTCCCATATATCCTTCGTTTTGTCGTATCTCAATAGTCCATAATTTGTGGCAAACCAGACAGCATCTTTATCAACAACTATTCTATTGACCTGTGTCATTGAATCTGCTTTCATATCTTTCAAGATAGTTTCTCTGCCATAATATTGCCAAGTATTTGAGCATTTGTCATATCTTATTATTGCACCATTTTTTGAGTTTGACCAATTGCTCATCCATACATAATTTCCGTCAAATTCTATATTTGATATGCCCATCTCTCTTAATGGTTCACGAGTCATAGGCGCCCTATGTTCATACCAACCGTTATCAATAGGGGAATATTGCACGATTCCGCTTGAAGTTCCAAGCCAAATCTGATCTTGATTTAAGGCAATTGATCTGACGCTTCTTTTGCATAGATTGTTAGGATCAGAGCCAGTCGGTTCTGTCCATTGTCGCGTCTGAATATCATAACTGATCAACCCATTAGGCTTGCCGACGAGAAGTCTTTGATTGTCTCTGTCATACACTAAAACTCTAATATTTCCCAAAGTGGAAGGATTATCATCAAAATCTTGAAATATTTTTTGAGACGGATCATAGACAGAAATCCCATTTTGAGTCCCAACTAATATGCTTGCATCATCCCATTCAATAATAGTATTGATATAGTTATCAGCCAAACCCTGATCTGTTGTCCAATGAATAAGGCTTTGGTCAGTGATGCTATACTGCCATAAGCCATCACTTGTCCCTATCCAAATATGATCATTGCTTGATAAAATTGATGTTATAAACTTATCTTTTAGCTCTTGTATAGTGCCAAACTCGTTAGTATTAAGGTCTAAATATATCATTCCTTTATTTGTTCCGACCCAAGCCTTATCGTCTGTTATATTTATCGCTGTTATAAAATCTTGTGATAGACCGTTAGTTTTGGTGAGATATTGCCATTGTTCTTTTTGTGTATCAAATATTGCTAATCCTCTTGACGTTCCCAACCAGATTTTGCTTCCGTCAAAAGCGATTGTTGTCGCATAGTCAGTAGTCAACCCTGATTTTTTGCCATAACTGATCCATTGACCTTTATTTGATAAATATCTTGCTACGCCTTTGGCAGTTGCGACCCACAGATCGCCTTTTGAATCTATGACAACGCTGTTTATATCATCACTTGGGATTGTATCAGCCTTGAAAAAATACATCCATTTATTGGAGATTTTGTCATACATTGCTACTCCGCTATCATAAGTGCCGAACCATACCTCGTTTTTAAAAACTTTAATTGATGTTATATTATTGCTTGATAGTCCATCGTTTTTAGTATATTTAATCCAAGTGTCAACTGAGTCAATATATCTTTGGACGCCTCCGTTAGCAGTCCCGATCCATATATTGCTTCCATCAACAGTGATCGCCCTTATATCATTGCTTGATAAAAAATCAGTTTTAGTGTAGTTTTTGACAAACGTCTGGTTTGTTCTATCATATATGCTTATACCTGATTTGTTAGTGCCGAACCATATATATTTATCTGTGGCTGCAATAGCTGTAATGGCGGGGTCTATAATTCCATCTTTTTTGCCATAAGTGTTCCACGAATCAGTTGTTTTATCGTATCTATTGACACCGTTCCATAGCGTTCCAACCCACATATAATCGCCAGTTATAGTGATAGCACTGACCCTGTTATCTGTTAAACCGTCTTTTTTTGTTCTCGCTGCCCAGCTATCTATATTCCTATCATATCTATTCAACCCTTCATCAGTGCCAAACCAAACATAATCGTTGTCAACGGTTATACAAAAGACCTTTTTGCCTTTTAGCCCGTCTTTTGATCTAAATGTCCTCCATATTCCTCTCGCTCTATCAAATCTGCTTACTCCGTCGTCTGTGCCGAACCATACCCAATCACCATCTATGGCAACTGCATTAATATTATCTGATCCAAGCCCGTCTTCTTTTGTATAATGTTTCCAATTGCCAGTTTCACGGTCAAAAAGCGTTACTCCGCTGTCGGTAGCGATCCAAACGGATAGACTATCAGCAGAAATATCGCGGACATTGTTGCTTATGAGTGTATTTTGAACAGATAAGACGTTGTTGTCATTTTTGGACTCTTGTTTTTGATTAGATGTTTCTGTTTTTGCAGGTTTTAGCGATTCGGGATTATCTATTTGTGGGGATAAAGAGACACAGGAATTAAAGATCATCAATGATAAAAATAATATCAAATATGAAACGTTTTTCATTTTTAGGCGTGTTTTAGCCTTAATGCGTTTCATTTTGTATCCATAATTTGAAAGCATCCATTTAGCTCCTTTGTTGCAGGTTATATATAAAAAACCATTGACATAAGCCTAATAATAAACAATTAGGACAATTAAATCAATGGTTCTTTGAGATAAATTAATCGTCAATTTTCCAATCTTCTAATCCAAGCGGTAACGGTGCTGGACGTTCACAAGTGCTTTGCAGAATAACGTGTTTATCCTCTTTTGAAGCATCGTGAAATCCATGAATAATATCAATAACATGATAAGCCATCTCACCGCTTACCCTGTGAGGTCGCTTATTACGGATAGCTGATGCCAAATCAGCGATACCAACTCCACGGCTATTGCTGTTATAACCAAATAGACATTCTACTGGTTTGAGTTCATTGCTATCATATTTGCGAAGGTAAAGCTGTCCGCCAAAGTTATTCGGATCAATACATCGTAGAGATGCTTCACTTCCATACACTTCTATATGAGGTAATCCAGTATCATAAACATCAGAGGTCATAATAAACGTGCAAACAGCACCATTGACAAAATCCATAACTCCTGCGATATGAGTTGGTGCATTAACCTTAACTCTGCCGAAGACGTCATCTCTTTCTTCCCAAGTTTTCCTTGCAGAACCAGTGACGCGACGGACAGGTCCTAATAAATTAATGATTGCATTTAGGTAATAAGGACCTCTGTCAAAGCTCCAAGTCACGCCAAATTCAAAGAAGTCAGTGGAATAGAAATTTACATAACCGTCGGGACGAGTTCTTTGTTGTCCGGGACGAACGCCTCTCCTAGCCATAAGACAGATAAAAGCGCCGACAGGTTCGCCGATGACGCCGTCGTCAATCAGTTTTCTGGCTGTCTGCCATGCCCCACCTAAGAAAGTATCTGGTGCCCCAGCAACACGTAAACCTTTTTCTTTGGCTAATGATAGCATTTTTTGTCCCTCTTCGCGATAGACCGCAAGAGGCTTTTCGTTGTATATATTCTTGCCAGCGGAGAGAGCTGAAATGCCAACAGGACCATGTGCAAAATGTGGAGTGAGGTTTATGATAGTCTCAACATCAGGGTCGGCTAATATTTCTTCAACGCTACATGCCTTTGGTATATCAAATTCCTTAGCTCTTGCTTCCGCTGCTTCTAAACGTTTATCTGCAACAGCGATAACGTCAAAAGCGTCAAATTTCTTGGAATTGGCAAGATATGTCCCACTAATGGCACCACAACCGATAATTCCTACCTTCATTGGTTCTATGCCCATTTTATTCTCCTTTCTTATTGCTAAATTTGACTGGAGTTTTCAAATATAATTATTTTAGCATATATTCACTTCATTTTCCATAATAGTTTTTTGCATGCCAGCAGGATTTTTTCTGAAGATCGGACATGAGTTCGGACAATTTATTATCCAATTAAATTATCTAGGGAAATCCCTCTAAATTTCCCTTTTCCAAAGGGAGACTTTTATGGCTTCCCTCTTTGAAAAAAGTAACTCTATTAGTTTCCCACTTTGAAAAAGGGGGATAAAAAGAGATTTAATGTTTTTTCTTGTTATTAAAAATAAATTTGGTTAGCTAATAATATTTTTTAATTCAAAATTGTCCAGAGTTTAGTAAAAAGACAGGAATTTTTGAAAATGCCCAGACAGACTATAAGCAAACCTTCAACCTTTAACTTTTAACCTTTAACCTTATTTATTCTAGAAAATGTCCGAACTAATGTCCTAAGTTCAGATTTTTTCTCTTGACATTATGATTTTTTTCGCGTATAATTACTACTAATTAGAGTAAATTGGTAGTAATTAATTTTGTAAAGAGATGATCATTATGAAGTTATCAACAAGAAGCAGATATGGCGTAAGACTTATGTTTGAGTTAGCACTCAATTATGGGAAAGGTTCTTTATTGCTTAAAGATATTGCGAAAAGACAAGATATATCAGAAAAATATCTTAGTAAATTGATTATACCCTTAAAAGGTGCAGGATTAGTGAACTCTATCAGAGGGGCGCATGGAGGATATGTCCTTGCACAAGACCCTAACAAAATATCTATAAAAGAGATTGTTGATGTCCTTGAAGGTGATATATCCCCTGTGGAATGTGTCAAAAATAAGTCTATTTGTGATCGCTCTTTGGACTGTCCAATAAGAGATGTATGGTGCAAATTAGATAGACAAATATCCAACACATTAGAAAGCATATCATTACAGGATATTGTCAAAGACTACCAAAATAAAGAGGAAAAAACGATGGTTTATTATATCTGAAACTAATAAATCCTTAAAGTATCCTTTTTGGAAAAGGGAAATTTAGAGCTAATAAGGGTAAATTTTTTCGTAAAATCGCACAAAATAGTGATCAGTGATCAGTAATCAGTGATCAGTCAACTTTCAACTTTTAACCTTTAACCTTTAACCTTCAACCTTTAACCCTATTTAACCTTTTTTGTCTGAGGAGGTGATTACGCAATGGATATAGAGATCAGGTTATTCGCAAATCTTGCTAAAT
>Ga0078972_1000396_pt1 | contig 17327 bp, 15 predicted proteins | sample YelNatPaOPGAMG01_FD_67568 | JGI IMG/M metagenome (GOLD analysis project Ga0078972, IMG submission 67568) | Hot spring thermophilic microbial communities from Obsidian Pool, Yellowstone National Park, USA - OP-RAMG-01 (SPADES assembly) (version 2) | ecosystem: Environmental > Aquatic > Thermal... | reverse complement strand
GGCAATGAGCGAGATGGGGCCAAGCGTCTTGCGAAGCCTGCGTTCCGGGTCCTCGGACTCGGCGATCAGCTTGTCAATGGACTTTCTGGCGAAAAGCTGCGACAGGGCGCACTCCTGCATGGATAAATAAAATTTCTGATGCGTAGCAAGCGGCTATTGAAGACTACTCAAAAGAACGTTTGCCTTCAATATATTGCTCAATCTTTTGAGTGGCAGTCTGACCATCAAAAGTGGGCATAATCTTCAAACGAAGAAAAAGTGTATACTTTGGATGGAGGCTCTGCAGAGGTGCTGTCCTTTAGTTAAGGATGGTTCCGAACGCTTTGCCTTCTTTTTGTTTTTAGTCATTTCCGTACGGCTCGGGCACAAAAACGATGCTAAACCATTGATGGGTGTCGTTTTCGTCGACAAGCCGCCCTTTCGCTTGAGCATTCCGGATCCAGGGCCCAAATTCCTCGGCGATTTCCTGGCGGACTGGCGCATCCATCCCCCGGGTGGGCAATCTGAATCCCCAGTTGATGGAGTAGATACAAACGTCCGCTGCTTGAACTGCCCGGGTCAGATCTGATTGAACAAAGAAGGGTACGGGAACGATGGAAGTTGCCCTATATCGACCTGTCTGGGTCCGGGTGAAATAGCGCTCGATTTGCTTGATAAAGTGACGATCTGCAGAGGCATCCGTTTCATCGAAGACGAGTAAGCCGGTCTCTTCCTTAGGCGCGATGAAGTTGAAATATCTTTCAAGAAGAAACACTAAATCTTTTCGCAAAAAAGCGGTTGCTTCATCTGTTTTCGGCTTCTGTAAGGCTGCAGGAACGGCAGATGCAAATATCCGCGCATCATGAGTGCGGACAAGAGAGAAAATTCCGCGCGCAAGATTTAAGCATGCTTGACCATATGCTCGAAACTCAATTTCAGAGGGAGAGTCGTGTCTCACGCCTCTGTTCAAGAAGCCGATGCAATGCTTGCGCCTTGCAATATCGTCGAGCCATTTACCTTGGTTCGCCCATGCAAACTTCTTCTTATCAAGTAGGGTACTTCCCTTTGCTTCGATCTTGAATTCAGACAGGCGTACTCCAAAACACGACTCTTCCAGCGTCGCCAACTCTTGAGCGAATCGCCAGAGTCTATCCGCGTGCAGAACTATCCCTCCGCGAACTTCATAGGGACAGTTGCGGTGATCATGTCCGCTTTCGTCTAAGAAGAATAGATAGCTCAATTCCTTCCTGTTCTGCTGCGAAGCGAGTGCACCATGAAAGACGCTTTGTCGACGATGCACTCGCCCTGGCGAGATGGCTTCAGAGGCTTAGCGCTTGCCGAGGGTGCGCGAGGCCTTCTTGATCTTCTTCTTGTTGGCGCCGCGCGGGGTGGTGCGCTTGGCCTTGGGGGCGGCCTTTTTGCGGGCGGTGCGCTTGATTGCCTTGCGCTCTTCCTTGTTTTCAACAGTCCTGGTGTTTGCCATGATTCTTAAAGATCCTTCGTATGCGAGTGTGTGTCCGGAGCAAGGTCCGGCGAATGTCCGGGAGCGGGCGCGGTTTTAACAGGTGTCTAAAGGCGCTCGAGCTGGGCAAATTTCTCCACCAGCTTTTTCACTCCAAACTTTGCAAATTGTACCGTAATCTTGGCGTTTTCCCCTTCGCCATCCCGCTGAAAGACGATGCCTTCGCCGTATTTGGGGTGCCGGACGCGCTGGCCGTTGCGCAGCCCGGTGTTGCCGGAAGGTGCGGGAACGTCGAGCCGGGGCCGTGCGGACTTGCCCGCGGCTGCGCCAGAAGCCGCGCCGCGCTTGCCGCCAAAGAACTGCGCAATGTTGTCGAGCGATCCGCTGCCGCCGCCACTGGAGCTGCCCGGCCGGGCATTTGACGCGCTGCCGTAACGGCCTGCGCCGCCCGAGGGCCGGGCGCCGGCGCTCTGGTCTTCGTCCTCATAGCTGTAGTGGCGGCCGCTCATGTCGTCATAGCCGCCGCGGCTGCCGTAGCCGCCGCCATAACCGGAGCCGCCGCTGCCCCAGGCGGGCGTGCCGCCGAGATTCTCGAGCAGGTGAGCCGGAATCTCCTCAAGAAAGCGCGAGGGCGTGCTGGCCTCGGGCATGTCATTGCCGTAGCGGCGGCGGTAGCGCGCGCGGGTGAGGATGAGCGAGTCCATGGCGCGCGTGAGCCCCACATAACAGAGGCGGCGCTCCTCCTCCATCTGGTTGGGGTCTGTCAGCGTGCGCGAGTGGGGAAAGAGGCCCTCCTCCATGCCCGCCAGCACCACCATGGGGAACTCAAGGCCCTTGGCCGCGTGCAGCGTCATGAGCGTGACGCGGGCATCGGCGTCAAACTGGTCGGTATCGCTCACGAGGGCGGCATGGTCGAGGAACTCATTGAGCGTCTCGCCGCGCTCCTGCGCGTCCTGCGCGGCGTTGGCCAGTTCCTTTAGGTTTTCAATGCGCGAGAAGGCCTCGGGCGTCGCCTCTTCTTCGAGCGCGCGAATGTAGCCGGAGCGGTCGATGAGGAACTTGATCAGCTCGGGCAGCGTGGCCGGGTCGCCGGGCTTGCGGAAGGCGGCGGCGTGCGGGTCTTCTTCCGCGGGAGTCTCGCCTGCAGCCCGCGGTGCGCGCTGGCGCAGCGGCTGCTTTTGCGTGGCAGCGGACGCGGCGGCAAAGGGGTTGAAGGCGACCGGGTCGAAGCCGGTGTCTGCCTCTGTGCCTGCGCTGCTGCTTTCCGGGACGGGCTCCGCGTCTGGATGCGGCGTGAGCGCCAGCATGCCCTGCGCGTTTTCGCCAAAGTCAAAACCGGTGTCGAAACTGGTGTTGGCGCTGGTGCCGGTGCTGGCGTCGGGGTTCGTCGCCTCGTCCGCAGCGGCGGCAAAGGAGAAGTCCGTGTCGCTCTCCGGCTCGGCAGCGTCTGACATCTCGCCGGATTCGGCTGCCACATCGGCGGCCAGCTTTTCGGCGAAATCGGGCGCCAGCAGCGCGCGGGTGTCTTCAATGAGGCGCACGAAGGTGTCGAGCGCGACCAGCGCGCGCGAGGGCAGCAGCTTCTCCCGCAGCGCGCGAATGATCCCGTTCCAGGTGCTGGTGCCGGTCTCCAGCGCGATGCGCTCCAGCGTTTCCATGGTGGTTTTGCCGATGCCGCGCGCGGGCGTGTTCACGATGCGCTGCAGCGCGATGGAGTCGTTGGGGTTCTGCACCAGCTTGAGATAACTGAGCAGGTCTTTGATCTCAGCGCGCTCATAAAACGAGAAGCCGCCCACCATGGTGTAGCGAATGCCGTAGCGGCGCAGCGCCTCTTCCACGAGGCGCGACTGCGAATTGGTGCGGTAGAGCACGGCCGCACGCGGCTGCTCGGCGCTCTCGCCGGCCTTGCGCAGGTATTTCTGAATGGAGTCGGCGATGAAGAGCGCTTCATTCTCGCCGTCGGGCGCTTCGTAGTAGCCGATCAGCGAGCCGCCCTCGCGAGAGGTCCACAGGTTTTTGCCCTTGCGCTGCTCGTTGCGCGAGACCACCGCCCCAGCCGCCTCCAGAATTACCTGCGTCGAGCGGTAGTTCTGTTCGAGGCGAATGGTCTGCGCGTTAGGAAAGTCCTTCTCAAACTCGAGAATGTTGCGAATGTCCGCGCCGCGCCAGGAGTAGATGCTCTGGTCCTCATCGCCCACCACGCAGACGTTGTGGCGCGAGCCCGCCAGCAGCTTCATCAGTTCATATTGCGGGCGGTTTGTGTCCTGATACTCGTCGATGAGCAGGTACTGGTAGCGGCGGTTATAGCGCTCGCGCACCTCGGCGGAGGACTTGAGCAGGCGCACCGCCTCCAGCAGCAGATCGTCAAAGTCGAGCGCGTTATTTTTGCGCAGGTCCTTGCGATAGGCCTCAAAGATGTGCGCGACGCGCTCGGCCACCGGATCGGAAGACTGCAGGTAATACTCCTGTGGATCGATCATGTGGTTTTTAGCCCACGAGATTTTTGAGAGCACCACGCGCGGCGTGAGCTGTTTGTCATCGAGGCCCATGCGGCGCATGATCTGCTTCACCAGCGACTGCTGGTCGCTCTCGTCATAAATGGCAAAGGTCTTCGTCAGGCCCTCGTTGCCGATGCGCAGCGCCTCAATGTCGCGGCGCAGCATGCGCACGCAAAAGGAGTGAAACGTCGCCAGCACCGGCTTGGCCAGCGTGCTGTGGCCGATGAGCGCATCGACGCGCTCGGCCATCTCCTTGGCGGCCTTGTTGGTAAATGTCACCGCCAGAATGGAGTCGGGCGCGACGCCGCGCTCCTGAATGAGATAGGCGATGCGGTGCGTGATGACGCGCGTTTTGCCCGAGCCCGCTCCGGCCAGGATCAGCACAGGGCCATCGACGTTTTCGACGCCTGCGCGCTGCTGCGGATTGAGTTTGTCGAGTAGCTGCTGCAAGATGGGGTCCCTGACTCTATTTTAGTCGCTCGAAAACCAGATGCACTTTGGCTGCCCGGCGCAGTCTGGACCGCGCGTGGAAAACCCGGTAGCTTCAAGAGCATGAGTGGAGTGGGACTGTCTCTCGAAGGCAAGGTGGCGCTCATTACCGGCGGCTCGCGCGGCATTGGCGCGGCCACGGTGGCGCTGTTTCATCAGGCGGGCGCGCGTGTGGCGTTCAACTTTCAGAATGCGCGGCAGCGCGCCGAAGAAGTGGTGCAGTCTTGCGGAGGCCCGGCGCAGTGCATGGCCTTTCAGCAGGAGCTTTCCACCCCTGCCGACGGCCGCGCGCTGGTCGAGCGCACCGTCGAGGCCTTTGGGCGGCTCGACGCGCTGGTGGTCAATCACGGCATCTGGCCCGCGCATGACGCGCCCATCTCCACGATGAGCGATGAGCAGTGGCGCAAAACGCTCGCCATCAATCTCGACAGCGCCTTTGGGCTGGTGCAGGCCGCCGCGGGCCAGATGCAGAAGCAGGGGCGCGGCCCGCATGGGCAGGCGGCCGGGCATATTGTGCTGGTCAGCTCCACCGCCGGGCAGCGCGGCGAGGCCTTTCATGCGGACTACGCCGCCAGCAAGGGCGCGCTCATCAGCATGACGAAGGGCCTCTCGACCGAGCTGGCTCCGCAGGGCATTTATGTGAACTGCGTCGCGCCCGGCTGGGTGATGACCGAGATGTCCGCCTCCGCGCTGGCTGACCCCGCCACGCGCGAAAAGATATTCTCCGTCATTCCCGTGCGGCGCGTGGCTGACCCTGTGGAGATTGCCGGGCCGATTCTCTTTTTGTGCACGCCCTATGCCGGTTTCATGACTGGGGAAATCGTCAACGTGAACGGCGGCGCCGTGCTGGTGGGCTAGCGATGAAGCGGCTGGCGGCGTGGGCGTGCAGCGCATTTGTCACCGTGTCGGTTATGTTTTCAACGGGTGCATTCGCGCAAATTGCGGCTTCCTCCGCTGCGCCCGATGCGAATGCGCAGAAGGGCCGCGCCGTGCTCGCGAAGATGGTGGAAGCGCTGGGCGGCGAAAAGTGGCTTGCCGTGCGCAACGTGTACACCGGCGGCAACATTGCGGGCTTCTTCCACGGCAATCCCGATGGCTCCATGCTGCGCTTCTATGACTGGAGCGTGCCGCTCGGCCCCGAGCGCAGGGAAGAGACGAAGCAGAAGAACGTGGTCGAAATCTATCAGAACCACGCCTGCACTGAGGTGACCTATCGCGGCGCGCATCCGCAGCAGAAGAAGATTTGCGCCGAGTACTGGCGGCTGCGCGATCACTCGCTCGACGCCGCGCTGCGTGCCTGGCGCAACGATCCGCAGACGCTGGTGACCTATGATGGGCAGGTGCTCTCAGAGCGGCGGCTCGCCGATCAGGTAACCCTGCTCAACGAGCAGAACGATGCGATTACACTGCAAGCCGATACGGAGACGCACCTGCCCATGCAGGTGAGCTTCACCTATCGCGACCCCGAGTTTGGCGACAAGGATACGGACGTGGTCGAGTTCAATAACTACCACCTCATCGACGGCATTCAGACGCCATTCACGCTGACCTATCTGCACAACGGCGAGATGGTGGAGCAGCGCTATCTGCTGCGCGCGGCCTATAACGTGCCGCTGCCGCCGCATGCCTTTGACGTGCAGGCCGCCGTACAGGCGATTGCACGGTGAAGGGAAGCATTCCCTACATCTCAGAAGAAAGAAATTGACTAAGCCCGCGGGCATGCAAGGGCATCGCGAGCTGGAAAAAAGGCGTCCCGCCAGGGGACGCCTTTTTTCTGTAACAGAAACAGTTCCGATTAGCGCTCGGCCACCGGAATGTACTTGGAGGGGTACTCGGGGCCAATGTAATCGGCGCGCGGGCGGATGAGGCGGTTGTCGTCGAGCTGCTCGATGACGTGGGCGCTCCATCCGGCGATGCGGCTGATGGCAAAGATCGGCGTGAAGAGGTCGATGTCGATGCCGAGCGTCGTGTAGGTCGAGGCGGAGTAGAAGTCCACGTTGGCGTTGAGCTTCTTCTCCTGATTGATATAAAGCTCAATCTGGCGCGACATCTCAAACCACTTGGCATTGTTGGCCGAGCGGCCCAGGTCCTCAGACATGCGGCGCAGGTGCGTGGCGCGCGGATCTTCGGTGTGATACACGCGATGGCCAAAGCCGGAGACCTTTTTCTTCTCGGCCAGCATCTTCTTGACGTGCTCCACCGGGTCTTCGCCCGACTTCTCAATCTCAAACAGCATGCGCATCACGGCCTCGTTGGCGCCGCCGTGCAGCGGGCCCTTGAGCGCGCCAATGGCGCCGGTGATGGCCGAGTGAATGTCAGAGAGCGTGGCGGCGATGACGCGCGCTGCAAAGGTGGAGGCGTTCAGCTCGTGGTCCGCATGCAGAATGAGCGCAATGTCAAAGGCCTTGGTCGCGGTCTCGCTGGGCTTTTCACCGTTGAGCATGTAGAGGAAGTTGCCGGCGTGCGAGAGCGACGGGTCGGGCTCGACAATGGCCTTGCCCTTGCGGATGCGGTCAAAGGCGGCGACGATCATCGCGATTTGCGCGGTGAGGTCAAAGGCCTTGCGCACGTTGGAGTCGTGATCGACGGCGCGCTCATTCGGGTCAAAGAAGCTCAGCGCGGAGACGGCGGTGCGCAGCGCTTCCATGGGCGTGCCGGTCTTGGGCAGGGTGCGCAGCAGATCGTAAATTTTCTGATCAATGCGGCGGGCGGCAGCCAGCCTCTTGCTGAACTCGGCCAGCTCGGCCTGCGTGGGCAGCTTGCCATGCCACAGCAGGTAGGTGGTCTCTTCAAAGTTGGAGTGAGTGGCAAGCTCGTGAATGTCGATGCCGCGATAGGCCAACACTCCGGCATCGCCATCGATCCAGCAAATGCCTGAATTGGCGGCAACAATTCCTTCCAGTCCTTTAGTGGCTACGGCAGTCGACATACTTCCCTTTCATCCTCCGGTACATGTTTGGTCTGGCTGGTGATGCGTGCATCACGAATATGGGATGCTGTGAAACGGCCCATCCAGAGGAGCGGGACCACAGGCATCGCCGGTCTAAAACGCGCAACTTCATGTTATAGCCTACGCGCGAAAGGCTTGTCACACGATGAAGGAGAGGCCACGAATGCTCCGCCGTCATTTTTTGAGCATTTGAAAAACGGGCGCTCCCCCTTCGATGCTCGGCTCTTCCGCCAAAAACTTTAGACGGCAGCCAGGGCGAAACGTCCGCTGCGAAAGGGCTCAAGCGAGACGGCGGGCGTCTGGCCGAGGATCAGGTCGCGCAGGATGCGCGCTGTTCCGGGAGCCTGCAGAATGCCGTTGCGGAAGTGTCCCATGGCGACCCAGAGATTTTGCGCGGCCGCACTGGAGTCGTGGGCCCCGGCGAGCGGGCTCTCAAATGCACCAAGCACCGGCAGGCTGTCCGGGGACTGCGGGCGCAGCCCGGCCCAGGCGGCGGCGCGCCGGGCATGGGCCAGCGGCGGCCACAGCGCGGCGGCGCGGCGTTCCAGATCGGCCAGCAGCGCCTCGGTGGTGGATTGATCAAATCCGGCGTCCTCCAGCGTGGCTCCCACCACATATTGACCGTGGCCGCGCGGCACGATGTAGAGCCCGGGGACGCGAAGCACGCACTCGCTTTGTATCGGGCCATCCAGCTCCAGCGCGACCAACTGCCCCTTGCGCGGCGACACCGGCGGCGGCAAAGCCGGGGCCAGCCCGTCGGGCAGCGGAGCCGTCCACGCGCCGGTGGCCAGCAGCACGTGGCGCGCCAGCAGCGAAGACTCGCCCTGGGGCGAGGCAAAAAAGATGCGGTAATCACCGGATTCCCGCGCGATGCGCTGCACGGGCGTGTGTTCGCGCAGGTCAATGCCGGCCGCGCGGGCGGCGGCGGGCACGGCCTCGGTCAGGTCGCAGGGGTCGAGGCTCTGCTCGTCGAGCGAGACAAAGGGCAGGCCGCCGGTTACCAGTCCGGGGGCGAGTTGCTGCAGTTCTGCCTCAGTGAGCGGGCGGGCCGCCGTGCCGGGCGGCAAAGTGTGGCCGGTGGGCATGCCTTCGAGCGTCTGGCGTGTGCGCAGCGGAATCTCGCGGCCTGTGAGGGCGTGGATGCGGGCGAGAAAGCTGGGGTAGAGCGAAAGGCTGTAGCGGGACAGCTCAAGAATGGCGGGCGGATTGCCGGGATCATTGGCCGCGAGCATTCCGGCTGCGGCCCACGAGGCCTCATGCATGGCCTGCTGGCGGTCAAAGGCCACCACGCGCAGGCCGGCCTCGGCCAGATCGAGCGCCGTGGCCAGGCCGACCAGTCCGGCGCCGATGACGGCGGCATCAAAAGCCGGGGTAGCGCTGCTGCCGGTGGATTCCGTGTGATTGCCTGCGGCCATGTTGCTATTTTAGGCAATCACGCAGACCGCGCCAGGTGACCCGGGCACTTGCCCAAAGAGAATTTTGGCTATAGGCTCCAGCGAGAAAGGCAAGATTTGGATGACACCGAATTCTTTCTCTGACGAGGAGCCGAAGCGCTCTTCCGCGCTGTTCACGCTGTTGCTGGTGGCCGCCGTGCTGGCAGCGCTGGCCGGGCTGATGTGGAGCTATTCGCTGGCCGGCCGGCTAACGCACGCCGAGGCCGAGCTGGCCAGCACGCAACAGCAGAATCGCAAGCTGGCCAATGCCCTGGCAGAGACCAATGCCCGGCTCAGCGTGACCTCAGAGACACTGGGGCACTCCCTGGGGCTGACGCAGCAGCAACTGGAACTGCGCGCCGATGAGCTGTTGCGCCGGCAGAATGCTGACACCCACAGGCTCGAAACCGAGCAGCAGGCCAATCGGAAGCAGATCTCATCCGTTTCCACAGACGTCGCCGGGGTAAAGACCGATGTGGGCGGCGTCAAAACTGGCCTGAGCCAGACGCAGACCGAACTCGAGCAGACCGAAGCGCAAATGAAAAAGATGCAGGGCGACCTCGGCATCGAGAGCGGCCTGATTGCCACCAACAGCAAAGAGCTGGATGCGCTGAAGCATCAGGGCGACCGCAACTACTACGAGTTCACGCTGCGCAAAAAGAGAAAGCAGGCCGTCGGCACCATTGCGCTCGAGCTGCGCAAGGCCGACCCGAAGCACAACCGGTATACGCTCTGGGTCTTCTCCAACGACAAGCGCATAGAGAAGAAGAATCGCTCGCTCGACGAGCCGGTGCAGTTTTATTCCGGCGGCAAGCCTATGCTCTTTGAGCTGGTGGTCAACAAGATCGAGCACAACGTGGTGAGCGGCTATCTTTCCACGCCCAAGGGCGCGCCCACGCCGGTGACGGTGAGCCACTAGAGCAGGCGGTGCGGCCGGGCGCACTCCACGCGCGGATGCCTTGAGCCTGCTTGCGATGCCCGGACGCTCCCCAAAGGAATAATGCTCAGAATTCGCCCGGCTCTTCTGCTTCGTCTTCTCCCAGCGCGGCCAGCGCGTCTTCGCTCGCGTTCCAGTGGCGCAGCACCTTGTAGATGATTCCGGTCGAGAAGCCGGCGCGCACCAGCATGCGCATTACCCGCGCCGACTCCTTGTCATTCGTGGGCTGGCGAATGCCCTTGCGTTCGAGATGGCGGCGAGCCAGCGCTTCCTCGTCCACGTTTTCATAAGCAGCGTCGAGCGTCTGCGTGATGATCTCGGCGTTCACGCCCTTCACCTGCAAGTCCTGCCGCACGCGGCGCTTGCCGAGGCGCGCGTTCTCCTGCCGCAGGCGTGCGTAGTCGGCGGCATAGGCGGAGTCGTCCAGGTAGCGGTACTCCTTGAGCCGCGCGATCACGGCCTGCATTTTGGCTTCGCCCGCTTCGCCGGCCTCGACGCGGTTACGCATCAGCCTCCGCAACTCCGCAACGGTGCGCATGCGGCGGCCCAGCGACTGCAAGGCATACTCATACAGCGCATTCTCGTCGAGCGGTTCTTTGTTGCGGGAGGGTCGCGAAAAAGCCATGATGCCCGATTCTAGAGCGTTTTCACTTTCGCTGTAGACATCCGGCATCCAGCAAGTGTCCCCTTTTGGGGGCAAAGGCCAAGCGAGTATCCCCCGCTCTGCTTCCACTCAAAGTAGAAATGCTCTAGTGGCTCTGCCGCTCCGCCGCGCGTGTGTGCCGGCCAGTCACGGCAGGCGTCATAACGTCGAGAAGAGAGCGCGCCGCGGCAGAGGGTAGTTCAATGCGTACGCACGCGCCATGCGGCTCTCGATTCCAGGCCGTGATCTGGCCGGAGTGCTCGCGCACAATGGTGTAGCAGAGGCTCAGGCCCATGCCGGTCGCCACTCCCTCGCCCACGGCCTTGGTGGTGAAGAAGGGATCAAAGACCCGAGCCGGGTCAGTAAACCCCGGGCCGTTATCGGTGATGAGCATCTGCACGCTGTTGGCGTTGGGGCGCGCTTCGATTCGGATCTGGAGCGGCTGCGCTGGCTCCGTGCTCATCCACTGCGGGCCTGGCTCGCGGTCGAGCGAAGAGACGGCATTCTGAATGAGCTGCATCACCACCTGCTGTATCTGCTCATAGCTGCCGAGAATCGGTGGCAAACCAGGCTGCACCTCAAGAGTGAGCTCAATGCCCTTGGCCGCCAGTTCAGCGCGGTGCAGCCGGGCAATGTCGCGCAGCAGTTGCTCGACCTGAATCTCTTCGGTCTGCTCTGCCGATGGCCGCCAGAAGCGTACCAGGCTCTCAATGATCTGCTTCATGCGGCGCGCTTCCGTCAGCATCATGCCCGCATACTTCTGTACGCGCGGCTCCGGCTCTTCGGTCATGATTTCGGAGTAGCCCATGAGCACGGTGAGCGGATTGTTCAACTCATGCGCCACGCCGGCGGCCAACTGGCCCAGGCTGTCGAGCTTTTCGCTGCGAGCGACCTGCCCCGTGAGCAGGCGATGATCGCGTGCTGAGGCCAGGCGGCTCAGCAGCAGCTCGATTGGCAGAATGTCTTCGGTGGCCAGCGGGCGCGCGGCATTCTTGAGGCCCCAGAGCAGCAGCAGTCCATCCAGAACGCCCTCGCGGGTCTTGATGCTCAGCAGGTTCGGGCGCGTCATTTCATCGCTTGAAGCCATGCCGGGCAGCAGGGGCGCCAGGTCTGCCTGCGTCGCGCGGCCCAGGTCAAAGCGCACGCCTGAGGATGCTCTAAGCTGCCGCAGCCCGTCCTCGTCGAGATTGCTGATGAGGCTCTCCAGCATGTTCAGGGTGGCGGCATCCAGCCCGGCCGTGGCAGCTATCTGAAACTCCCCGCCGGGCGCGCGCAACAGCAGCGCCACCTGGGGAAAGCGGCTGTACTGGGCAATAGCCCGGCAGACCGGCGCAAAGCTGGCGGCGGTGTTCTCGGTGCCTGAGGGCAAAAAGTCAATCCGGGCATACTCTTCCAGTTCCAGATGGGCGCGGCGCTCATTCTGCTTGGCCTCATCGTGCGCGGCCAGTTCATCCTCCAGCACCAGCACGATCATGCCAATCGCACCCACCACCTTGGCCATGTTGAAGATGCGCAGCAGCCAGACCACCGTGCCCGGGTGCGCTCCAGTGAAAGGCGGCATCCCGATGAACGAAGGCAGGCTCCACAGCAGCAGCCCGATCGTCGTGAAGACTACGCCAGGACTCCAGCGCCGGTAGCCCACCACCACCAGCAGGGCTGAGATGAAGGTGTTGCCTGCCAGCGCCGCGTTCAGCACCCCCTGATCGTTGTTATGCACTCCGGCATAAATGCAAAAACCGCCCACCGAGAGTGCGAACAGGGTGGTGAACCAGGGGGGCAGAATGTTTTCGCGCAAGCTCCAGAACAATGCGACAGCGACGGCCGCAAGATCGCAGAGCAGCATGAGAATGCGCAGCAGCATGTCAGGGTTTGGCGCGATGTGAGCAGAAAACGAGTAGAGGATCAGCGGAACAGCGAACAGCGTGACGTAATGAACGTTGTGGTGCTTGAGCTTCAGCGGCGACAGCGAGCCGAGAAACATCAGCGCCGCGAGCTGAATGCAGGTCTCCGCCAGCGCCGGAAAGACGCCATAAAAGCGTGTCGAACCCAGCAGAAATACCAGTTGCAGCGCGGCCGCGCTCCAGCCCAGCAGCCACAACAGCGACCGGAGCGTTCGCACCCGCAGGTAGAGCATGCCAAAGACCGCGGCGAGCGCGCAGAGCAGGGCCAGCACCGGAATGCGATAAGTGTCTGCCATGGCAGGTCTTGCGCTAGTGTATCCGCGCCCGCGCCTGCGCGAAATGGAGAATGCGCCGTCCCCCGATTGCCGCCGGGCCCCGGACAGCGTCTATTCTGTGAGGGCGAGGTGCGCATGCGCGGAAAAGGGAGCCTTCTTCTTCTGCTGCTGGGGCTGACGGCAGTGGCCGGGGCGCAATCCTCCAGCAGCTTCATGCCGCTTGATTCCGGCTTTGGCCCGCTCCACACCGCGCCGCCCTCTCAGCCGGCGCCGCTGCTCATCCAGGAGTTTGCCGCCCGCGAATCGCAGTTTGAGCACGCGCTCGAAAATTACACCTACCAGCGCACCGTGAAGGTGGAAACCCTCAACAGCGACGGCAAGCCCGATGGCGAGTACTACGAGGTGGATTCCATCGGCATCGACTCGCACGGCCGCCATTATGAGACCGTGCTCCAGGCGCCGCCCAGCACGCTCACGCGCGTCGCCATGTCAGAGTCTGACTTCAGTGACATTGAGCATCGCCTGCCCTTTGTGCTCACCACCCAGGCGCTGCCGCAGTATGACGTGAGCTATGTAGGCCGGCAGCGAGTCGATCAGGTTCGGACCTACGTCTTTGAGGTGAAGCCGAAGAAGATTGAGAAGCACCATCGTTACTTTCAGGGCCGCATCTGGGTCGATGCCAAAGACCACCAGATTGTGGTGGTGGACGGCAAGAGCGTGCCTGACGATCTGCGCCGGGGCCATCAGGATCTCTCGCTGCCCTACATCACCTTCCGCCAGCAGGTGGACGGCCAATACTGGTTTCCGGTCTGGACGCATGGAGCCGGGACGCTGCATTTCTCGGCGGGCGACGGCTACCTGGCCCAGAATGTGCCGATGACGGAAACAGTGACGTATTCGGATTACAAACGCTTCGGCTCCAGCGTGAAGCTGCTCTTTAACGGCCAGCAGCTCAAGGGTGCGGAGCAGGGACCGGGGCCGGCGAAGCCCTCCGGCCAGGGTCCGCCGCAGGCGCATCCCCAGCCGTAGGGCGGCCGGGAGTGGCCCCGTTCAGGTGCGAATTTGCCACGGTGGCCGTGCCAATCGCCCCAACCAGCCGAAGGGGTTTTGCCCTGCATGGGCCGCTCAGGTAGAATCAAAAATGGACTCAGCCGCGCCGGGCAGCTAACGGGGCGTTGTCCGGGTCCCAAGCCTGCTCTTCGTGCCTGCGGCCGGGGAGTGCCCCATGGAGGACGCAGTTTTGCCCGCAAACGAAAGATTTTTGTTCACCTCGGAATCAGTGACCGAGGGTCATCCTGATAAGATCGCCGACCAGATCTCCGACGCGATTCTCGACGCCTGCCTTGAGCAGGACCCCTACAGCCGTGTGGCCTGCGAGACGCTGACCGCGACCGGCCTGGTCGTCATCGCCGGCGAAATCACGACCAAGGCGTATGTGGACTTTCAGGCTCTGGTGCGCGGCGTGGTCGCCTCCATCGGCTATGACAACGCGCTCTACGGCTTTGATTCCAACACCTGCGCCGTGATCTCGACCATCAACAAGCAGTCCGGCGACATTGCCATGGGCGTGGACACCGGCGGCGCCGGCGACCAGGGCATGATGTTTGGCTACGCGACCAATGAGACCCCGGAGCTGATGCCGACCGCGATTGCGCTGGCGCACAAGCTGACCCGCAAGCTCACCGAGGTTCGCAAGAACGGCCGCCTCGCCTATCTGCGCCCGGACGGCAAGAGCCAGGTGACGGTGGAGTATGACGCCAACCACAAGCCGCGCCGCATTGACGCCGTGGTCATCTCGACGCAGCATGCCGAGTCGGTTTCGACCGAAGAGCTGCGCGCGGACATTCTCAAGCACGTCATTCAGGCCACCCTGCCCGCCGAGCTGCTCGACGAGAACACCAAATACCACATCAACCCGACCGGCCGCTTCGTCATCGGCGGACCCATGGGCGACACCGGCCTCACCGGCCGCAAGATCATCGTGGATACCTACGGTGGCATGGGCCGTCACGGCGGCGGCGCCTTCTCGGGCAAGGACCCGACAAAGGTGGACCGCTCGGCCGCGTACATGGCCCGCTACATCGCCAAAAACATCGTGGCCGCCGGCCTGGCCGAGCGCTGCGAAGTGCAGCTCGCCTACGCCATCGGCGTCGCCGAGCCGGTCAGCGTGCTGGTCGATACCTTCGGCACCGGCACCGTCAGCGACGATGAACTGGTGAAGCTCGTCCGCGCCAACTTCAAGTTGACGCCCAAGGACATCATCGAGACCCTCAAGCTGCGCCGCCCCATCTACCAGAAGACCGCCGCCTACGGCCACTTTGGCCGCGTGGAGAGCGACTTTGGCTGGGAGCAGACCGACAAGGCCGCCACTCTGCGCGAGCAGGCCGGCGCCAAGGAAGCAGTCGCTGCCAAGTAACTGCTTTCGTCAGAAACAGAACAAAAACGGCAGGCCATCGGCCTGCCGTTTTTGCGTTTCCCTGAAGTCACCCAGCTACTCGCTGCCTGCGGAATCGCCCCCACAGATGCTGTCGAGCTTCGCATGCGGCTCGCTGAGCGCTTTCGGGTAGGGCACCTTGATGCCGCGCGTCGCCAGCACCTCATTGGTGAAATTCGCTCCGCCCGGAATGCCGACGATGGGATCGATGCGGTAGGCGCGGTTGCGCTCCACTTTGGGCACGGTCGAGAAGCGGAAGCCCTCGCTCCGCAACAGCGCAATCAGGCGCGGCAGCATGAGCGTCGTGAACTCGGTGCCGTGCAGCAGCAGCACGTTCGGAATCTCATGCCCGAAGGCGATCTGCTCGCGTTGCCGCTCCACCGGAATGAACGCGGCGGCATTGGCGAGATAGCTCTTCTCCAGCCAGTCGATGCCGGCCGTGTCGCCCTTCTCTTTGCAGCGCAGATAGGGGTCGCCCCAGTCGTCGTCGTTGAAGTTGAGCGTCACCTCGGCCACGCGGTAGCCGTGCGCGCGGAGCCAGCGGCGCACGTCCTCATGCTTTTCGGCGGTGTTGCCCTCTTCGAGATACGGGTACCGGAACCAGTGCCAGTCCGTCTTTTTGCCGTTCGCGTCCGCATACTGCTGCACGTAGGGGGCGTTCTTTGCGATGTTGGCCTCGTAGGCGCGGGCCGTCACGTCATCGAGCGCGGGATGCGACCAGGTATGGCTGCCGAGCCGCATCCCGGCCCGCATCCAGATTTCGAGCGCATGCTGGCAGTCCGGGTCGCCGGGCAGATCCACGGCGTTGACATAGCCGTAGACGCCCTTCATGTGCGCGGCGCGCAGCTCGTGGCTGAGCGCCGTCAGAATGCTGACGCGCGACTCGCCCGGCCGCAACCCGCCCGCGGCCGGCAGATCGTCAAAGCTCAGCGCGACGATGGGGTGCTTTTTGAGCGGGCGGAAGGTGGGCATCGCCAGCGGCCCGGCCACATGCGCCGCCGCGGCGGCGTGAGGCGCGGTGGCCTGCGCGGAGTTGGCAGGCAAGCCCGCCGCAAGAGCGCTCGAAAGCCCGAGACCAAAGACAGCGGCAAGACTCAACAGGGGAGTCCGAAACATAGGCTGCATAGGGGGATTGTCTCATTGAGGGGGATACGGCCTATTTGAGGAATCTCAGCGCGATATGTTGAGGACCAGACTGATTACGCCCGCTCACTGAGTGTAAAGATTAGCTCCCGTTATTGTTGGGCTTTTTCGATTGAGGAGGCTCTATCACCTGCCATAGATGAACGACTCCAAGCACATTCTTGACGATTGTGATGCAGTTCAATGCTGCATAGATCAGGGCGAATACAGCGATTTCAGAGGCAAAGGCGCTCCTCTCCTGAGCCGTTATCAATACTGCGATTGCAGCAGTGACTGTCGGAAACATCGGAAATGCAAATGCCGTGGCATATTCGGTGGCGGCTTTCTCCCTTCGGAGGCTCTTCCCGAACTCTGTCGCGAGGATTGCTAAAAATGCAGCGAATACAGCTATATTAAGAGCGAATGCCAAGCCTACTAGATCAAGTACATCGGCCTTATCACGCACAATCCAGTGAAAGATAAAGCTTCTTCCAAGTAACATCGTAAAGACGATTTGAATTAAGACGGCAGCAATAAGCTCAACAGCATATCCCCATAGTTTTGTGGCGACTTTTTTCAATTTAGAGTCCATCGTCTAAGGTATTCTGCCTGCCATCGACGTTGGGTAGAGGTGGAATCTCAACAAGCCTATCGACCTCTTCGAGAATCGCTCCGACAATTCTCCTGCCCTCAACGGTCTGTGCATTCGCGCCGATACCCCGGATGAAGCCTTTCAATCCATCTATCCTGCCTCGGGCAGCGCGCTTCCCAGTGCGGATCGTACGCCGTCTTCCATCTCTAAGGCCCGTCATGATGACTTCGCCGTCCTTATATCCTGCTTGCGCCATTACGACAGTGGCATGAGGTAAGGCGTCTTCGGCTTGAGAGAGTCCCATAGGATTTTTCATGTCTTGTGTGTATTCGCGAATTTCACTTTGTTGCATATCCTGACGAAGCTGTTCAGTTCTTCTGTCAAGTTCAGGATTGGGGATTCTCAAGCGCACTCGTAGTCGAGTGAGACGCTGAAAAGATCTAAACGCACCGAGAATTTCTTCATCACGTGGAACCGGCTCTAGCCGAATACCAGGTCTTAGTTCCAGCGATGTGGCTGCGGTGTCAAGCATCTCGTGGAGGGCATCTCGCCATGATTGGGTCTGCATTATGAGGCTGTTGTATTCAGCCACGACGAGATGGCGATCCATGT
>Ga0078972_1010452_pt1 | contig 17329 bp, 15 predicted proteins | sample YelNatPaOPGAMG01_FD_67568 | JGI IMG/M metagenome (GOLD analysis project Ga0078972, IMG submission 67568) | Hot spring thermophilic microbial communities from Obsidian Pool, Yellowstone National Park, USA - OP-RAMG-01 (SPADES assembly) (version 2) | ecosystem: Environmental > Aquatic > Thermal... | reverse complement strand
CTTTGCCCGCGGAGCGGGGAGGGGCCCGAAAGGCAAACCGAGCGTTCCGCCTGGCTTCGCCAGCGGAACGCGAAAGACCCGAAAGGCCAACCGAGCGTTCCGTCTGGCTCCGCCAGCGGAACGCGAAAAAGAAGCCCCTCCCCGTTCAGGAGACAAAGCCCTTCCCCCATGTGCGACCTGCGCCACCGAAGGAAGAACCATTCGATCGCGGAATTTGGGCCTTCAACGCCTTCTGGAGCACGGACTCGTGCTGGTGGTAGCGGACGGGCTTCCCCGTGCGGGGGTGGCGGGAGATGGTTGAGGAGGGGAAGACGAACTGCCAGGCCCACTCGCGACCGGCGTTCGGATACTTGCGCGCCAGGGCGTCCGGGAGTGGCGCCTCGCCGCGGCCGTTCGCTAGGTCGTGCTCGTGGAGCGCCTTCACTTTCTCCAGGTGCGTTCGCAGCGGAGACTTGAGCGTGGCCGGAAAGACCGTGACGCGGTCTTTGCCCCCCTTCCCGTGCCGCACCGTGATCTCGTCGAGGTCCTTGACGCGGAGGCTGAGGCACTCCTCGAGGCGGAGGCCCGCACCGTAAAGAAGCCCTGCCATCAGCAGGGGTGTGCCCTGCATCTTGGCCAAAAGGCGTTTCGTCTCGTCGCGGGTAAGGACAACGGGAAGCCGCCTGGGGCGTTTGGCGCGAACGACGCCCTCGAGCTGGCCCACCTCCCTCCCCAGCACCTCCCGGTAGAGGAAGAGGAGGGCCGCGAGGGCCTGGTTCTGCGCCGATGCGGCTACCTGGCCCTTCGTGGCGAGATGAGAGAGGAAGGTGTTGATCTCCCCCTCCCCCATCTCGAGGGGGCGGCGCTTTTTGTGGAAGAGGATGAAGCGGCGGATCCAGCCGCAGGTGGTCTCTTCCGTCCGGTAGCTGTAGTGCCTGGCGCGGATGGCCTCCCGAACGCAGTCCATGAGCTTCTTGCCCCCGCCGGGCGCATACGCGGCGGCAGGGTCGAGCACCATGGCGGCCGGCGCGGGTCCCTTCGCGGCGGCGCCCGAGGCCGTGCTTCCGTCGCTTGTTTGGCTCATGAATCGTCCTCCGCTCGGGCCCCTTCATGAATTACCGTTTTGGTGCCCTCCGTGGCGCGCGGGCTCCGCCCCTCGCCGTGCGGCGGCCCCCGCATGGGACGCGGAGGGGTTGTACGGCGGACGCCGGAGGCCTCCGCCGGTTGGCGGGCCAGCCTACTCGCGGCCGGATGTGCGTTCGATAGGTGCGGCTCCCATCCCCGGTCCCCTCCGGTTGTGGTTCGTCGGTTTGACTATAGGACCGGCCCCGGAGGGCGTCAAGGCGGGCGAGAGCGGGGTTCGGGCGCGGGCACCGGCTCCTTGGGCTTGCGTCGGGGGGCGGCACACGCTCGAGAGGATGACATGCAGGGGCGCGAAAGGCGGGGCTGTGTGCCAGAAGTCCTTCGAAAGGCGCCACGGGGTGACGCCCCCTCCGCGGGGCGCTTCGCGGGACGCCTTGGCCCGCCCGGCGTGGCCGGGCCGCCGCGCCGGATGCGCGCCGCACTCGCGAGAGCGCTCCCGCGGGCCGGAGTCCCCTCGGGCATTCCGGCCAGGCCGGATTGACAGCCCCCTCCCGTTTCGGGCAGTATGCAGGCGCCGGACGCCTCCCCGCGGACGGCGGGGAGATCCCGATGGACCTGCTCAAGGAAGCCCTGGCGCTGCTGCACGACCCGGAGAAGCTGAAGGCCCTCATCCTGTGGGGCAGCTATCCCGTGCTCTTCGCCATCGTCTTCTCGGAGACGGGGCTGCTGATCGGATTCTTCCTGCCGGGGGACTCGCTCCTGGTTACGGCGGGGATCCTGGCGGGGCAGGGCTATCTGAACCTCTGGCACCTCTTCCTGCTGCTTTCGGCGGCGGCCATCGCGGGCGACAGCACGGGCTACGCCATCGGCCACAAGGCGGGGCCCATGATCTTCAAGCGCCCCAAGTCGCTCCTCTTCAACCCCGAGCACCTCGCGAGGGCCCAGCGCTTCTACGAGAAGTACGGCGGCAAGACCATCGTGCTGGCGCGCTTCGTGCCCATCATCCGCACCTTCGCGCCCGTGGTGGCGGGGGTGGGGCGCATGCACTACCGCCGGTTCCTCTCCTTCAACGTCTTCGGCGGCATCGGCTGGATCGTCGCCATGAGCTCGGCGGGCTACTCCCTGGGCCGCCTGCCCGGAGTGGACCGCTACCTCCACCTGATCATCGTCCTGGTGATCGTTATCTCCGTCATCCCCGGCGTGGTGGAGGTGCTCAAGGAGCGGCGCCACCACCGCCGGCAGGCCGAGGCCGCGGCGCCGCCCAGCAGCGAGAGCGAACGGGCCTGAGCGTAACCGGCCTGCGCACCCAGGCAGGCGTGCTCCCTTTCGAGGATGAGGGTCCGGAGCTCCCCGTTCAGGGTGATGGCCTGCCTCCTGCGGGCAGCGTGACCATATCGGCCGGCAGGGGCGCCTCCACGGCCGCCTCGCCGCCCCCCGGCAGCGGGAAGACCAGCCGGCGGGAGTGGAGGAGGGGGCGGCGGAAGCGCGGGTCCGGGCGGCCGTACTTGGCGTCCCCGAGGATGGGCACGCCCGCCGCCGCACAGTGGACGCGGATCTGGTGGGTGCGGCCGGTGAGGAGGCGCAGCTCCAGGAAGGACCACTCTCCCTCTCGCGCCAGCACCCTGTACAGCGTCCGGGCCTCCCGGCCGGAGGGATCGACGCGGACCACGCCCCCCGCCGGCCGGCCGAGGGGAAAGCTCCAGCTTCCCTCCGCCCCTTCCGGCTCTCCGGCCACCCACGCGTTGTAGCTCTTGGCCACCCGCCCCTCCCTCAGGGCCTCGCCGAGGAAGGCCGCGGCTCCGGCCTCCAGAGCCACGAGCACGGCGCCCGAAGTGCCCGTGTCCAGGCGGTGGACCGGGTGGAGGGATTGGAGGGGACGGGCGAGGCGGCGGGCCAGAGCGTGCAGGACCGTCCCGGCGGCGGCGGCGCGGGTGGGGGCGAAGGGGACACCCGCCGGCTTGTTCATAACGAGAATCGGGCCCTCACGCCAGAGAACGGCGACATCGGGCGCCTCGGACGGGAGGGCTGGCCCCTCCTCCACCGAGATGCGGGCGCCCTCGGCCACGGCGCGCGAGGCCGTGCGGCAGCGCCGCCCGTCGAGGTAGACGGAACCCCGCTCGATGAGGACTCGGGCGGCCCTCCGGCTCAGGCCCTCCGCCAGGGCGGCCAGGGCCTGGTCCAGGCGCGAGCCGGCCAGCTCTCGGGGGACGGTGACGCTCCGCCGCAAGGGCCCTCCCGCGGGCTCAGGCCCGCTCCAGTTCGGCGACCAGCGCCGCGACGTTCCGGCGGAGCTCCTCCAGGGTGGCGTCGTTGCGGATCACCCGGTCAACCAGGGCGAAGGTGGCTTCCAGCCGCTGGGCCTCGGGGTCCGAGGTGTTCTCCTCGGCCTCCTTTCGGAGGAAGGCCTCCAGGCTCTGAACCGCATCCCCCCGCCCCTGGCGGGCGCGGGCCCGCTCGTAACGCAGCTCGGCGGGAGCCCAGACGCCCACGAGCACGAAGCCCGGCACGCGGCGGAGCACCTCCGCCTCGGCGGGGTTGCGGATGGAGTCCACCACGTCGCGCGATCCCAATCGCTCCATCATCCGCTCGGCGAGGATGCCCGCGCCTCCCCGGTGGCGCAGTTCGTTGCCGGTCCGGATGAGGTCGTCCCGCCCCACGGTGCGGCCCAGGGCCACGGCCTCTTCTCGGACGACGTCCGAGAGGCTGTGGTAGGCGAAACCCAGCTCCTTGAGCGCACCGGCCACGACCCCCTTTCCCGCGGCGTTGGGGCCCGTGAGGCCAACGACGAGAGGGCGCGACGGACCGCTCATGGGTTCTCCCTGATCTCCGCCAGGCGCCGCTTGCACAGCTTGAGCAGCAGCGCGTTTCGGGCGTCCAGCTCGGCGATCTGGTACTGCTGCTCGGCCAGGGGGCCGTAGCCCGACAGCTCGTAGCATCGCCCCAGGAAGTAGTGCGCCTTGCCCTGGAAGCAGGTGGTGGCGGGAAAGTTCGTCAGCAGGTCGGTGAATCCGTCGATGGCCCGGTCGTAGCGGCCCAGCCGGTAGCGGGCGTAGTTGAGGAAGTAGCGGGCGTTCCCCGCGTAGAGATCGAGGGGGTACTCCTTCACGAAGTGCTCCAGGAGGGGGAGCGCCTCCTGTTCCTGCTGCCGCCTGAGGAGGGCCACGGCGTCCAGGAGGGCCTGCCGGTTGGCCGAGAGATCCGTGAGATAGGCGTTGCTCCAGCTCTGATAGCGGGCGTCGAAGGCCTGCGCGCTCTCCCCGCAGCTCGTGGCCAGGGCCCGGTCCCAGGGCTCTCCGGCCTGCATGGCGGACACCCAGGCGTGGACCGCGGCCTCCCCCTTGGTCGCCGTGAAGGCCCTGAGGGCGAGCCAGCCGTCCACCCAGGCGTCGTCGCCCGCCTCGTCGAGGGGGTGCACGAGCTGGAGTGGCGGGAGGTCGCTGTCCACGAAGGCCCGCCGGGCGTAGAGATCCCCGAAGCCGGAGAGGTAGAGGGCCATGCCGTACCGCAGCCAGGTGGGGGCCTGGGCGAAGGAGGGCACCTCCTGCACGAGAATACCGGCCGCGAGGCCCGCCGCGAGCACCTGCCGCGGCGCCCACCAGCCCAGAACCATGGGTTCCAGCGCCAGCTCCACGCGGGCCCCTCCCGGCACGGCGGCGGCCTGGAAGGCTTGCCGGAAGGCGGCATCCTTCTGCGAGACGAGCACGAAGGTGATCTTGTCATGGGCCGTGGGGAAGAGCCCGGCGGCGTCCTTGAGATCCTTCACGGCGCCCACCAGCGACTGGTCCATGACGCCGGTGACCTTCATCACGTTGGGGTCAAGGCGCAGCTCCCCCTCGTAGGGCTGAACGGCGAGACCGTCCAGCGAGAGAACCCTGGGCTTCGGCGGCGGGATGGGCGCGGGGGCTGGAACGGGAGCGGGCGTGGCCTCCGGCGGAGGAGCCGGAATCCGGGGTGCGGGACGAACCGGAGGCGGAGGGGGCGCCGCAAGCCACAGGAGATCCCTCCGGTTCCAGGCCACGAAGGCCCCGAGCGCCGCCAGGCAGAGGAGCACGCCTCCCAGGACCAGGGCCGTCAGCCTCCAAAGGCGCATCAGGGCACCCCCACGGCGGCGGAGCGGGTCCACCCGCGGCCCTCGCCCCAGAGCACCAGACTCCACTCCTCGCTCTGGGCGATCCGCACGACCTCGGACCCCGCGGGCAGGACGGCCATGGGCTGGCCCGCGGCGTCCGGCCGCGGGTAGACGGAGGCGGGTTTGAGGATCACGGCGGGGCGGTGCGTGGGGAGGACCGAGCGCGCGTAGGCCAGCAGGCCGCCGGCGATCCCAGCCCCCACCAGGGAGGCGAGCACCACCGCGGCGAGGGCCCGCCGCAGCCGTCCGGCATTCAGGAAGAGCGCCACGCAGAGCGCCCCGTTCCCGAGGAAGACGAGCAGGAGCACGAGCACCTCCAGCCAGAGGACCGGGACGCGGCTCAAGAGCGATTCCCACGGCGAGGGCTCCCAGCGCGCGACCCGGGCCGGCAGGAGCCTGCGGGCCACCTCCAGGTTGTGCTGGGCGGACTTCATGGAGGGATCGTAGAGGAGGGCGCGGTGGTACTCCAGGATGGCCCGGCCCAGATCGCCCTGCTTGAGGTAGCAGTTGCCCAGGTCGTAGTGCACGCCGGCCCCCTCCAGGCCGGCCCCCTCCATGAGCGTGTAGAGCCGTGCCGCCTCGGCGTAGCGGCCCTCGGCGTAGGCCTGGGCGGCCTGGCTCGCCATGAGGCCGCCCGATGCCCTGAGGGGCGCGCCGGCGCCGGCGAGGACCAGGAGGCAAAGGAGGAGGAGCGAGGGCCGCCTACGCACCGGGGCCCCCTTTCACCCAGCGGGAGACCGAGGCGTAGCGCTCCCGCATCTCCTTGCGCGTGGGACGTTCCTGGGCGTAGCGGGCCCGCTCGAGGGCGTCCACCACGCCGATCACCCTCTCCACCGTCCGCTCGGGCACCGCCGCCTCCCGCAGGGCCTCGCCCAATTGGGGCCGCTGGAGACCCGCCGTGGGCCGGCCGGTCCAGAGGTCGAGGGTGGCCCACATGGCCACCGACAGCCGCTCGTGGAAGGCCTCCGCGTGGCGCACGTCCATGAGCCGGCGGGCCCGCCGCAGGGCCTTGCGGGCGCGGTGGTGGAGACCGCGCCGCCGGCGCTTCTCGGGGGCCATGAGGAAGGCGGTGTAGAACCAAAGCCCCGCCCCCACGGCGGCGGTGCAGAGGAAGGGGAGGGCCGCCAGCGTGAGGAAGAGCCTCAGGGGCATGGGAGCCTCCGGCGGCGCTCCGGCCACCGGCTCCGCGACCAGGGGCATGAGCGCGACGCTCGCGTGGGCGCCGGCGCTCCCGCCCGCCACCACCAGGCGCCCGCCCCCCGCCTGGAGGGTCTTGAAGGCGCGGGCTTCGGGATCGAAGACCACCAGGACGGCGGGAGGGAAGGTGGCGTCCCCCGCCACCTTGGGAAGGAAAGAGCGGCTGATGAGCCGGCGGGTCCGGTAGCTGCCGCGGTCGAAACCGCTGCTGTCCTCCGAGGTGGGGGGATAGGCGTCGAAGAGGGGGGTGACGGCCCAGGTGAGCGGCTGGTCCGGCAGGAAGCCGGTGCCCTCGATGCGCAGGGTCTGGGTGAAGGGCTGGCCCAGCTCGGCGCGGGAGGGGATGGGCGTCACCTCCGTGAGCCGGAAGGAGCCCACCGCTCCGGTGAAGCCCGGAGGGGCCGGCGGGATGGGGAGAACTTGCAGGTCCACCGCGCCGCCCTCGATGGTGACGAGGGTCGGGCCGCCGAACCGGTCCGGCTCCAGCTTCAGCTCGGCGCTGTAAGGGCCCACGCTCAGACGCCCGGCCTCCAGGGGGAAGAGGATGGCCCGGATCACGACGGCGTCGAGGTAGACCCGGGAATCCCGCGTCACTTGGCGGGTCGGCGAGTGCGTCGCGTTGGGGTCCTCCACCTTTCGGAAGCCCGTAAAATCGGGGCTCTGGACGATGTCCAGCCCCCTCACCGAACGCCGCGTGAAGAGGTGCAGGGTGTAGAGCACGGGCTCGCCCACATAGGCCTGGGAGGCAGATAGGGTTCCCGTCAGGAAGATCTCCCGCCCGATGGCGGCGCTCGGCCGCACAGGGACGGGAACGGCCCGCGGGGCGGCGAGGGGAGCCGGCGTCTCCACGTCCACCGCAAAGCCCGGCACGGTGACGCTCTGCCCGCCGATCCGAAGCGCCACGTCCGGCACCTCCAGGTGGCCCGAGGCGGTGGGGGTCAGCAGGTAGTGGAAGGCCAGGACCCGGCCATTGCCGGTGTTGTCCAGGGATTGGTAGGTGCCCACCGGCTTGAAGCCGGGAAGAGGCGGGAGGGCGGGCTGAGGAATAGCCAGGCTGGTCCCTTGGATTCTGAGCGTGAAGACCAGCGTCTCCCCCACCCGCAGCCGGGTGCGGTCCACCGTCGAGGTGACCCTCAGCTCCTGCGCTCCCAGCGGGAGCACGAGCAGGAGCAACAGCCAAGGAAGAAAGGTGCGGCGAGTGCGCCTGTCCAAGCCGGTCTCTCTCCCAAGCGTTCCGCCGGAACGCCTCACGCCCGCCCGATGCCCAGACTCGCCTCCACCTCGGCCAGCCGGACGGAGACCAGCCGGGAGACGCCGCCCTCCCCCATGGAGACGCCGTAGAGCACCTCGGCCAGCTCCATGGTGCGCTTGTTGTGGCTCACCACGAGGAACTGCGTCTGCCCCTTGAACTGGAGGATCAGGCGGTTGAAGCGGTTGATGTTGGCCTCGTCCAGCGGAGCGTCCACCTCGTCCAGGATGAAGAAGGGCTGAGGGCGGTAGCGAAAGAGCGCGAAGAGCAAGGCCAGGGCCACCATGGCTTTCTCACCGCCCGACAGGAGCTGCAGGTTCTGGAGCTTCTTGCCGGGCGGCTGGGCGAAGATCTCCACGCCCGACTCCAGAGGGTTCTGCTCGTCCAGCAGGCTCAGGCGCGCCTCGCCCCCCTCGAAGACCTCGCGGAAGAGGACGGCGAAGTGCTCCCTCACGGCCTCGAAGGCCTCCATAAAGCGGTCCCTGGTGGTCTTGTTGATCTTGCGGATGGTCTCCTGGAGGGAGGCCAGCGACTCCTCGAGGTCCTTGCGCTGGCCGGAGAGGAAGCCGAAGCGCGACTCCAGCTCGGCGTACTCCTCCCGGGCGAGCATGTTCACGGCACCCATCTCCTGGATCTTCTCCTCCAGCTTGGCCAGCGCCTTCTGCTCCTCCTGCCGCTCCTCCTCCGAGAGGGGCGGGAGCTCCGCGGCCTCCGAGGCGAGGGTTTCGGGGCTCTCCTCGAAGACCTCCCCCATGCGCTCCGTGAGGTTCCGGAGGTCGGCCTCCACGGCGGCCAGGGCCGGTTCACTGCGCGAGACCTCGGCCCGGACCTCCTCCAGGGCCTCCTGGGCCTCCCGCACCCTCCGGATCACCACCTGCAGCTCCTCCTGGAGCCGCAGCAGGTCCTCCTCGAAGCGGCCCTTGCGCTGGCGCTGCTCCTCCATGGCCAGCAGGAGGGTGCGCAGGGTCCGGTCCCCCGCGGTCACCTCCTGGGTGAGCGCCTCGATCCGCGTCTTGAGGGCCTCCGACTCCTGGACCAGGCGGAGGTCCGTGGCGCCGAGCTGGGAGCGGAACCCGGCGGCGCGCTCCAGGGCCTCGCGCGCCGCCTTGTGCCGCTGGCTGGTTTCGCCCAGGCGCGCCCGGCTTTCGGCCACCGATTCGTGGGCCGTCTCCAGGGCGCGGCGCGCCTCCTGGAGGGCCTCTTCGCCTTGGCGGGCCTCGCGTTCCGCGGCCGCCTGATCCGTCTTGACCCGCTCCATGGCGCGCAGAGCCTCTTCTCGCTGCTCCTCCCAGGCCTCCCGCTCCTCCTGGGCCTGGGCCGCCTCGCCCTCCAGGAGCTGGCGGGAGGCGGAGAAGCGCCGCCGCTCGCCCTCAAGCTGCTCGAGGTCCCGCTCAAGGGCGGCGAGGGCCTCGCGGGAGGAGGATTCCTCTTCGGCGAGCGCGGCCAGGGAGCTCCGGGCCCTCTCCAGGGCGGCCCTGAGCTCCCCCCATCTCGCCGCCGCGGCGTCGAGGGCGGAACGCTCTCTGGCCAAGGCCTCGGCGGCCGAGGATAGGGCCCTCTGGTGCTCCAGGAGGGAGGCCCCCCCGGGCCCGCCCGCCCCGCCCCGAACCCAACCGTCCGGGTGTACGAGCACACCCTCCCGGCTCACCGCCGGGATCCCCTCGCTCTCGGCGATGCGGCGGGCCGCCTCGGCGCCGGCGGCCAGGGCCACGGTTGGAAGGAGGGCGGCCAGCTCGCCCGGCATGCCGGGGGCCTCGTGGAGCCATCCCTCGAACCCCCGGTCCTTGGGCCTCTGTGCGGGCCGCCGGCCCTGGCGGGCACCGGCGAGGAAGAAGAGGGCCTGCCCGGCCTTGGCCTCACGGAGCTGCCCCAGCAGGCCCGGCACCGACTCCCACCGGCCTCCCAGGTAGCCTTCCAGCAGCTCCCCGAGGGCCGCCGACAGGGCGGGGACGAGCTCCTCCGGCGCTCCGGCCAGTCCCTCGGCCAGGGTGCTCTTGATCTCCTCGGGGGCTCGCTGGCTCAGAAAGGCGTGCGCTTGGGAGCGGACGGACCGCTCGTGGTCGCGCAGCACCTTCTGCCGGCTCTCGGCGGCGGCCAATCGCTCCCGGGCCGAGGCCTGATCGGAGGCCGCCCGCTCCAGCTCCCTTTCCAGGCGGTCCACCTCCGCTTGGGCCTCCTCGCGGTCGCGGCGGTGGAGGATCTGCCGCTCCTCGGCCTCCTGCCGGGCGGACTCCTTTTCGGCGATCGTCTCCTCGAGGGCCTGTTCGCGGGCGGCCAGGCTCTCCTCCTCCCGGGCGAGGCGGCGCTCCCGCTCGGCCTGGCGCCGGAGGTCCTCCTCCAGCCGGGAGAGCGACGCGGAGAGGCGGGAGTGCTCTTGGGCGCAGGCGAAGAGCTTCTGCCGGTGGGCCTCCTGTGCCTGCTCCAAAGCCTGAAGGCGGGCCCTCCTACCCTCGAGGGCCTCTCGCACCCGTTCCGCCTCCGCCTCCGCGTCGGCCTCCGCCTCGGCCAGGATCCCCACCTCCTCCTGAAGCTTTTCCCGCTCGGTGTCGGCCGAATGGACCTTCTGCTTGAGCTCCTCCCGGTCGGAGGCGATCTGCTGGAGCCTCTGGCGGCTCGTGAGGATGTGCTCCGTGCGGCGCTTGTTCTCCTGTTCCGCTCGCTCGCACTCCAGCTCCTTCTGGTGGATGAGCTGGATGAGGTCCTGGAGGGAGCTCTCGTGCTCCGCCAGCCGCTGGCGGGCCTCCTCCATCTCGGACTGGACCTGCGCCAGGGCCGTGTCGCGCCGCTGCCGCTCGGCGTGGAGGAGCTCCAGATCCCGGGCCAGGGCCTCGCGCCTGCCCTTCAGTTGCGCGTAGAGGCGGCCCCAGAAGGCCCTCCGCCGGGTGCGCAGCTCCTCCGAGAGGCGGATGAAGCGCTCGGCCTTGGCCGCCTGGCGCTTTAGCCCCGCCATCTGGCTCTCCACCTCGGCGATGATGTCGTTGAGACGAAGGAGGTTTCCCTGGGTGGCTTCGAGCTTGGAGAGAGCCGAGCGACGGTTCTCCTTGTAGTGGGCGATGCCCGCCACCTCCTCGAAGATGAGGCGGCGCTCCTCGGCGCTGGCGGCGAGCAGCGCCTCCACCCTCCCCTGTTCCACCAGAAAGGTGCCCTGCGTGGAAATGCCGTAGCGCATCACGAACTCCTGGACGTCCTTCAGGCGGACGCCCCGGCCGTCCATGAGGTAGGCGCTCTCGCCCGAGCGCAACAGGCGCCGGCCGAGCTGGACCTTCATCCCCTCGCCGTCCTCGAAGGAGAGGAGCACCTCCGCCATGCCCGAGGCGGGCCGGCGGTGGCTGCCGGCGAAGATCACGTCCTGCATCTTGTGGCCGCGCAGGGTCTTGGGGCTCTGCTCGCCCAGGGCCCAGAGCACGGCGTCGGTGACGTTGCTCTTGCCCGATCCGTTGGGGCCCACCACCACGAGCAGATCCTCGGGGAGAGGGATGCGGGTCCGGTCCGCGAAGGACTTGAACCCGAAGAGCTCGATCTCCCGGAGTCTCAGCATGACACCCCCGGAGCGAGGTAGGGCCGAACCCTGTCGCGGAAGAGATCGGGGATAGGCACCTTGGTGTGCCGCCGGTAGTCGTAGAAGACCTGGACGGAGCGCGCCTCGGCCACCACCTCGCCGCGGACCGTGAGGCGGTACTCGAAGGCGAAGGAGGTGGTTCCCACCGAGGAGAGGCGCAGGCCAACCCGCAGCGGATCGCCCATCAGAACCGGCCGCCGGAAGTCGATCTCCAGACGAGCCAGGATGAACTCGAAGCCTTCGGCCTCCCGCACGTCGAAGACTTCGGAAAAGAAGGCGACCCGGCCCTGCTCGCAATAGGTGGCGTAGATGGCGTTGTTCACGTGGCCCATGGGGTCGAGGTCACTGAAGCGGACCTCCACGTTCGTCTCAAAGGGAAAGGATTCCACGGGTTCTCTCCAGCGTCGGTGATCCGTTTCTCGGGTGACCGGCGGCCCTTCGGCTCGGCCGTCCTTTTGGCTCCCACCGCGGGATTGGGGTTCGGCCGGCCGCTTTCCCGCCGCGGACCTTTGCGTCATAATCCCTTCAGGAGGTTCATCCTATCATGAACGAAGATCGTCTCAGAAGCATCCAGGCGGCCCTCAGGGACGAAGGCATGGACGCCTGGTTCTTCGCCGATTTCAAGGGCACCGACCCCATCGCCCTCAGCGTGCTGGGGCTCTCCTCCAAGGCCATGGTCACCCGCCGCTGGTTCTACCTGATTCCCGCGCAGGGCGAGCCGCTGAGGCTCTGCCACCAGATCGAGCCCCACAGCCTGGACAGCCTGCCCGGCCGCCTCCTCTTCTACGGCCCCTGGCAGGGCTGGCAGGCGCGCTTGAAGGAGGCCCTCGCCGGCGTGAAGCGCCTGGCCTGCCAGTACTCGCCCAACGGCTTGATCCCCGCCCTAGGGCGGCTGGATGCGGGGCTGGCCGAATTCCTGCGCTCCACCGGGGTGGAGCTGGCCTCCTCGGGCGACCTCGTGGCCCGCTTCGAGGTCACCTGCTCCCCCGAGCAGGAGGCCGGCCACTACCGGGCCATGGCGGTGCTCCTCGACACCGTGGAGATGGCCTTCGCCAAGGTCCGCGAGGCCCTCAAGGCGGGCCTGCCGCTCACCGAGTACGCGCTCCAGCAGGCCATGGTGGAGTTCATGAGGGGACGCGGCCTCACGAGCAACGATCCTCCCATCGTCGGGGTGGATGCCCACGCCGCGGACCCGCACTACGAGCCGGGCCCCTCCGGCAGCTCGGAGATCCGGCCCGGCCAGGTGCTGCTGCTGGACCTCTGGGGCAAGGAGACCGCCGCCGGCTCGGTCTACGCCGACATCACCTGGTGCGCCTGGACGGGAAATGCCCTCCCCGACGAGCAGCGCAAGGTCTGGGAGGTGGTGGCCGCCGGGCGCGACGCGGGCATCGCCAAAGCCCTCTCCGTGGCCTCCGGCCCCGTCCGGGGCTTCGAGGTGGATAGGGCCACGCGCGAGGTGATCGACCGGGCGGGCTTCGGCGAGTTCTTCATCCACCGCACGGGCCATTCGATCCACGAGGAGGACCACGGCAACGGCGCCAACATGGACGACTACGAGACCCGCGACACGCGGCGCCTCCTGCCGCACACGCTCTTCTCCGTGGAGCCCGGTATCTACCTCCCCGGTCGATTCGGCTTCCGCTCCGAGGTCAACCTCCTCGTCCGCGACTCCGATGCCGTCGTCACCGGCAAGGTCCAGGGGGGACTGCCCGCGCTGCTCGCGTAGGCGCGCCTGCACCGGCGCTCGGAGTCCGCCGAGTTCTCTCTCGCTCCGCCACTGCTGTCCGGTTATAAGTCGAATGGGAGCAGGGAGTTATGAAGACCGTCTTCAGCATCCAAGGAGTTTTGATTCGTAAGTAGCTCATTTAGGGGGACTTTCTCGAAGACAGACGTACTGATGACTTGGAGCATGGCGTGCAGCGAGATGTCTGTTTGCAATCGCTTTTTCGCGATGGCCACCAAGAGGTAGACCGTAATGGCGATCCAAATTTGCGTCTTCACGGCGTTCTCGGAAGTGCCGTAAAGGGCCTTGATGCGCAGGTTCTGCTTGATCCACTTGAAGAACAGCTCGATCTGCCAGCGGCACTTGTAGAGGCGGGCGATGGCCGAGGCTGGCCGGAGGAAGTCGTTGGTCAGGAAGACCAGGGTCCGGTCCTGGCCAGCATCGTGATACCTGATCCGGCGAAGCTTTTCGGGATAGGATTCCGCGGTCTTGACCCCAGTGAGCACGATCGCTTGGTCGCTGAGCACCCCTGCGGCCCCTCCGGCGGGAATCGATCTCCGCCTCCGCCATCGCAGCTTCCTTTTGGCCCGGGTCACGAAGAAGGCCCTGGCGAGGTCGAGGACCCGCTCCGAGCGGCTTCTCTCCAGGGTCGTGCGGCCCGCGGCCGGTCAGGAGTCTCCTCTTGCCCCGCGGTCCCGGATCAGGGCGAGGAACTGTTCCCCGTACTGGGCCGCCTTGACCTCGCCGACGCCTCGGATGCCGAGGAAGGCTTGCCGGGTGACGGGCCGCTTCCGGGCCATGTCCCTCAGGGTCTCGTCGCCGAACACCATGTAGGCCAGGAGGCCGCGCTCGGCCGCGATGCGCTTGCGCAGGGCGCGCAGCTCCTCGAAGAGCGGGCGGTCCACGCCCTCCCATCCGGCCTGGGCCGCCTTCGATTCCCGGCGGGCGCTCTTGGCCGCCGGCTTCAGGAGGCGGGGCTCCCGCCTGCCCTTGAGGAGGGCCCAGCCCTCGGGCGTCACGCCCAGCACGCCGTACTCGCCCTGCTTGACCAGAAAGCCCTGGCCGCAGAGCTGCTCGATCCAGTCCCGCACGCTCTGCCGAGGAGCCTCCGCCAGGATGCCGTAGGTCGAGAGGGAGCGGTGGCCGTTGTCCAGAATCCTCTGCTCCTTCGAGCCCGTCAGGACCTGGGCCGTGTAGTCGGCGCCGAAGCGCTCCTTGAGGCGCAGCACGCAGGAGAGGATCTTCTGGGCGGTCTCGCGGGCACCCGGGACGACCTCCAGCTCACCCAGGCAAACGTCGCAGGCGCCGCACCCGTCGCCGCCGAGCTCCTGGCCGAAGTAGCCCACGAGCACCCGGTGGCGGCAGGCGGTGCCGCGGCAGTAGGCGGCCATCTCGTTGAGCTTCTGAAGGGCCGCTTCGTGGACCTCCGGCTCCAGCTCCCCGAGGAGCGCCTTCCAGGTGAGGAAGTCGGCGCCGGAGTAAAGGAGCAGGCACTCCGCCTCCAGGCCGTCGCGCCCGGCCCTCCCGCTCTCCTGCAGGTAGTGCTCCAGGGACTTGGGCATGCCCGCGTGGAGGACGAAGCGCACGTCCGGCCGGTCGATGCCCATGCCGAAGGCCACCGTGGCCACCATGACGACGGCCTCCTCCCTGAGAAAACGTTCCTGGTTCCGCCGCCGCTCCTCGTCGGGCAGGCCCGCGTGGTAGGGAAGCGCGGGGTAGCCCAGACGGGCCAGCTCGGCGGCGAGGCCGTCCACGTCCGTGCGGCGGATGGCGTAGACGATGCCGGCCTCCCCCCGGTGGCGGTCCAGCGCCTCCCGGAGCAGGCGGCGGCCACGGTCCGCCGGGGCCACGCGGTAGACCAGATTGGGCCTATCGAAGGAGCCCACGAGCACGGCGGGGTTCTCGAGCCGGAGCTGGAGGGCCACGTCCTCCCGCACCTTCGGAGTGGCCGTGGCCGTGTAGGCGTGAAGGGCGATCCCCGGCAGGGCCTCTCGGAGGAGCCCGAGCCGCCGGTATTCGGGCCTGAAGTCGTGGCCCCAGTGGCTGATGCAGTGGGCCTCATCCACCGCCAGGAAGGCGGGACCGGCGCTTCGCAGGTGGTCCAGGAACCCCTCCATCAGGAGGCGCTCGGGAGAGACGTAGAGGAGCCTGAGCCCTCCCTCCCTGAGGCTGGCGTAAACGCGGCGCCTCTCCTCTTCCGGCAGGCTGCTGTCCAGCCGGGCCGCCGCCACGCCGCGCGCCCTGAGGCCGTCCACCTGGTCCTTCATGAGCGAAATGAGGGGAGAGACCACCACCGCCGGCCCCTTCGCCACGAGCGCGGGGGCCTGGTAGCAGAGCGACTTGCCGCCGCCGGTGGGCAGCACCACCACGGAGTCCCTTCCCGCGAGGACAGCCTCCATGGCCTCGCGCTGGAGGGGGAGAAAGCGGTCGTACCCCCAGTGCCGCTTCATGGCCGCCAGAAGCGCCCCGTTCACCTCACCCCCTCCGCCCGCGTGCGGGTCCATCCGGAATCCCGCCCTTTCTCCGGGCCGATCGTGCGGACCGCCTTGGCGGATCGCCCCCCTTCAGATGAAGAAGTCGGGCATGAGCTCCACGCCGGGTTTGACGGCATAGCGTTCGAAGTCGGTGATCCCCTCGGCGCGCAGAACCTCCTCGTCGAGGAAAAAGTTGCCCGTGCACTGGCGGCTCGGCTTCGTGAGGATGGCGTGGGCGGCGTCGGCCACGATCTCGGGCGTACGCGAGCGATCCACGAGCTCCTGGCCGCCGAGAAGGTTCATGACCGCGGCGGTGGCAATGGTGGTCTTGGGCCAGAGGGCGTTCACGGCCACGCCCGCCTCCCGGAACTCCTCAGCCATACCGAGCACGCAGAGGCTCATGCCGAACTTGGCCATGGTGTAGGCCACGTGCGGCGCGAACCAGCGCGCCTCCAGGTTGAGGGGCGGGGAGATGTTGAGGATGTGCGGGTTCTCCGCCTTGAGCAGGCGGGGCAGGGCCAGCTTCGAGCAGAGCCAGGTGCCGCGGGCGTTGACGCCGTGCATGAGATCCCACTTCTTGACGGGCAGCTCCAGCGTGCCCCGAAGGTCGATGGCGCTGGCGTTGTTCACGAGGATGTCCAGGCCGCCGAAGGCCTCCTCCGTGCGGCGTAAGGCCTCCTTCACCGACTCCTCGTCGCGGATGTCCACGGCGACGGCCAGCGCCCTCCCGCCGGCGGCCTCCATCTCGGCCGCGGCGGTGTAGATCGTGCCGGGCAGCTTGGGGTGCGGCTCCACGGTCTTGGCGGCGATGACCACGTTGGCCCCGTCACGGGCCGCCCTCAGACCGATGGCCTTGCCGATGCCCCGGCTGGCGCCGGTGATGAACAGCGTCTTTCCCTTTAGGTCACCCATCGTCCGTTCTCCTCTGGCGAGTCGCCATTGTAGCAAAGCAATCGAGGAACAGGCCCGCCCGGCCCGGCGTTATTCTATGTCATACCAATGGAGGTGGTCATGCAGCCGCTGAGCTCGAAACGATGCACCCCCTGCGAGGGAGGGGTGAAGCCCCTGACGCGGGACGAGGCGGAGAAGCTGATGCGCGAGGTTCCCCTCTGGAAGCTCCGCGAGGACGGGGGCGAGATCGTCCGCACCTTCCTCTTCAAGGACTTCTACGAGACGATGGGCTTCGTGAACGCGCTGGCCTACCTCGCCAACCGGGAGGGCCACCACCCCGATCTGGAGGTCGGCTACGGGCGCTGCGTGGTCCGCTACCACACGCACGCCATCGGCGGACTCTCGCAGAACGACTTCATCTGCGCGGCCAAGATCAACCGGCTGCTCGGGGTGGACGAGACCGAGGGTTGACGCTCCCTGCGGTGGCCCGCGGAGCCTCAGGCGTGGCGGCCACCTCCCAATCGCTCCAGGAACGACCCCAGCCGCTCGGCCGATTCGGGGTCCACCTCCGTGAAGAGGAAGGCCCCCTCCCAGGGCGGGGCCGTGGTGGCCCTCACGCAGACCGCCTCGCACTCCACCGTTCCCTCCTGCAACTCCACACGGAGCCGGGCGGCCTTGAGCTGGAGGAAGGGCTGGGGGGACCGGGCCAGCAAGGACGCCGCTGAGAGGTTCAGCACCTGGATGGCGACCTCGGGCCGACCCGGCTGCACGCAGCGGCCGGGGACGGAGACGGGGTATCGAACGTGGCGCCGGCGCTCTTCCATCATCGAACCTCCCTTCTGAATCAGTGTACCTCATGGCTGTCCAAAACAAATCCAACACTCCCTTCCCGAAATTCCGCGATGGAAGCGGGGTGCCTTCGGCGACGGTTGTGCCACGCCCAAAGAAAAGAAGTTATGGATGAAGAGGGAGGGCCATTCCCTCCCCCTCCGCTGGCAAAGCCAGACGGAGGGACCCCCACCCTTGGACGCCTTTTTCGCCTTCG
>Ga0078972_1010451_pt1 | contig 17331 bp, 11 predicted proteins | sample YelNatPaOPGAMG01_FD_67568 | JGI IMG/M metagenome (GOLD analysis project Ga0078972, IMG submission 67568) | Hot spring thermophilic microbial communities from Obsidian Pool, Yellowstone National Park, USA - OP-RAMG-01 (SPADES assembly) (version 2) | ecosystem: Environmental > Aquatic > Thermal... | reverse complement strand
AATAGTAAAATAAAAGAGATTCATGATAGAATGCCTGTTATATTAAATAAAGAAAATGAAGATATCTGGCTTGATAATAAATATAATAATTATGATAATTTAATAAATCTTCTTAAACCCCTTCCTGAAAATTTAATGAATATTTATGAAATTTCAAACTCTGTTAATAACCCAGAAAATAATTATAAAGAATTGATTTTACCATATAAGAAAGACAAAAATTTGTTATTTTGATAGTTGAATTATTCAATTTTTATGTAAAAATTATTATAATAAAACATTTTAAAAAAAGGAGGATCGAATGGCAAAAAAATTTTTGACACTATTTTTGGCTATTTCTCTATTTATTACTCTCTTTCCTATGGCAAAAGCAAGTGCATCTTCAGAAAAAGTTATTGTGATAGTTCAACTTAAATCACCCTCATATTCAGAATATGCTTTGGAGAAGAAAAATTTACCAATGTCAAACTACAACAAAACTTCTTACTTAAATTTATTACAAAAGGAACATGAGAATTTCCTATTTTCAATTTCAAATCAGAGAGTCTATTTTAAGGAGAGGTGGCATTATTATTTATCCTATAATGGAGTTTCAGGAGAAGTTTTAAAAGAGGATATTGAGAAAATTAAAAAAAATGTTTTTGTAAAAAATGTTTATATTTCACAAAAGCATTATTTAGATACCGATATTTTCGTTCCTTTGATAAATGCACCAAAAGTTTGGCAGATGAATGACGCAAATGGTTTACCTGTTACTGGAAAAGGAATGTTAATAGGAATTATTGATACTGGTATAGATTATAAGCATCCAGATTTAGGAGGAGGTATCGGAAAAGATTTTAAAGTAAAAGGTGGATATGATTTTGCAAATAAGGATTCAGACCCAATGGATCCACCAGCACAGGGTCATGGAACAGCAGTTGCTGGAATAGCAGCAGGTAATGGTAAAGTAAAAGGAGTAGCACCAGACGCAAATTTAATGGCATATAAGGTTTTTCCAGATGGAGAAGGTGGTGCAAACGATGCAGATATAATTGCTGCAATAGATCAAGCATTAAAAGATGGTTGTACATCAGTTAATCTTTCACTTGGTTCTCCTGGAGGAAAAAGTGAAGGTGACCCAGAAACTGATGCAATGAATAATGCATCAAATCTTGGTTTAGTTGTAGTTGCTGCAGCAGGAAATGAAGGTTTAAGAAGTAAAGAGTTGGGTTGGCCTATAAGTCAACCTTCAAGTGCAAAAAATGCGATTTCAGTTGCTGCAAGTGATGAAGGAGGAGGAACAGTTAAAATTAATAATCCATCTGGATTTGAAGATAAATTTATTCCTTTTACTTATGGAGACGGAGTCCCAGAATTTCCAGAAGATAAAGAATATGAACTTGTCTATTGTGGTTATGGAAGAGATAAAGATTTTGAAGGAAAAGATTTGAAAGGAAAACTTGCATTAATACAAAGAGGTCCTCTTGCACCTGAATCAGCACTTCTTTTTGAAACAAAATATTTCAATGCTCTATCAAATGGAGCAGAAGGTGTTGTTGTATTTAATACTGCACCAGGGCCAGTTATAACTATGGCTTTAAATGTTCAAAATCATCCAGGAGTAACATTAAAACCAGCAGTTTTTGTTATGGAAGAAGATGGATATTTACTTAAATCTTTAATTGAGAATGGATTAAGAATTTCATTTTCAAGAAAGTTAAGAAAAGAAAATCTTGTTGCTGATTTTTCATCTCAGGGTCCAACACCAGATGACATTTTTAAACCAGAAGTTGCAACACCAGGGACAAACACATTTACAACTGCACCTGAAGGAAAATATACATATGGATTTGGAGGAACATCAGGAGCAACACCATTTGTATGTGGTTCAACAACACTTTTAAAACAACTTCATCCTGATTGGACTCCAGAAGATGTAAAAACATCTTTAATGAATAATGCTTTTATTATGATTAATCCAAACAATAATTTACCATTTAGTTGGACAGATCAGGGCTCTGGAAGAGTAGATGTTTATTCATCTGCTACAACACCAATGTTAATAAAACCATATTCAATATTTATTAAAGATAAAGAGGGAAAGATAGACATCAAGATTAAAAATTTATTGGATAGTGATTTGGAAATAAAAGTTTCATCAAATTTAATTTCATCTGTTGCTGGAATAACATTTGATTATACTGATAAAGAGGAAAGTGTAACTATAAAAGGTAAAGAAGAGGTAACAATTCCATTTAATTATAAAGTTGATGATAAAACTCCAGAAGGTTATTATGATGGAATTTTATATTTCAAAACATCTGATAGAACTTTACATATTCCAATAATAATTAAAAAAGGAATTCCAAAAGTTCCAACCAAAATTTTAGATGATATTTCAATCGATCCGAAAAAAATCTCACCAAATGGCGATGGAGTAGAGGATACCATTAAATTCCATTTCAAGTTAAATTTTGGAGAAAAAGGTCTTTTTCATGAGCAAGCTTATAGAAGTAGGATTACAGGAGTTATAATCGATATTCTTGATGAAAAAGGAACAACAAAATTGGGTACAATCTACAAAAAAGTTTTAATGAGTGGTGTTTATGATTTTATATGGGATGGAAGAGATTTTGAAGGAAAATTCTTCTTATCAAATGGAAGATATCAATACAAAATTTATTCTGTAACAATTGAATCAGGAGATCAATTGAAATTAGTTGAAGAAGGTGCAAAAACTGGCTTCTTTACAGTTGAAGGTGTTGTATTTCCTTCCACAAAAATTGAAACAAGAGACTCTGTTCCTAAAAATACAGAGTTTTTGTTTGATATTGGAGTTAAAGCAGCTCCTGATTTAAAAATAGTGAATTCAGAAGTAATTTTTGATCCAGAATATCTTCAGGTTTTGGATGTTTTACCAGGTGATTTTCTTAAAGAGGGTGGAAGTGATGTCAAAGTTGAATATAATGTTGATAATGAATATGGAAAGATAAAGATCAAAGTTACAAGATCATCAGAAAAAGGAGTTAGTGGAGAAGGAATTGTTTATAGAATTAAGTTTAAAACTCTTAAAGATGGTGGTACAAAAATTGCTGTTACAAGTTTTGTTGGTTTAGATTCTCAAAATAGACCTCTTGAATTTCTACTTATTGAAAAAATTATAAAAATTACTCTTCTTATGGGAGATATAAATGATGATGGAAAAGTTGATTCAGAAGATTTAATAATTTTTGCTCAAAGTTTTGGAACTAATGCAGGAGATCCAAATTACAATGAGAAGTGTGATTTAAATGGTGATGGAAAAATTGACGCAGAAGACCTTCTTCTCTTAGCACAAAATTTTGGAACTCAGGCACCTTAATTTATAAATATTGCTCGAATTTTTAAGGGAGAGGGAAACCTCTCCCTTTTTTATTTATATAATGCAACATTTGTACCTGGTACATTTTTCGCATTTTAGAGAATTAAGAGTATCTTTTAATAGCAATCTCTAAGATTTTTAATACAAAATCATCATATGAATATCCAACTTTTTCAGCCATTTTTAATATATCTGAATAATTTGGAACAAGCAGAGGGAGAGAATTTACTTCAAGAATAAAATATTCACCATTTTTAATTCTTATATCCATTCTTATATAATCTCTCAATCCAAGTGCTTCAAATGCTTTTATAGCCCCTTCTTTTACTTTTTCTTCAACATTCTTCTCTAATCTTGCAGGACAATAATATTTTATATTTTCAATTTCATTTTTTACTCTATATGAATAAAACTTTTCAACATCATCTGGTAAACTATAAAAATCAATTTCAAGAAGAGGTAAAACTTCAATTTCATTTTTATTTCCTATTATCCCACAAGTAACTTCTTTTCCTTCAATAAATTCTTCGACTAATGCTGGTTCATTGAATTCTTTGTGTATTCTATTGACACATTTTTTTACTCCTTCAAAATCATAAACAACAGAATCTTTAGTTAAACCAAGTGCACCCCCTTCTCTTACTGGTTTAACAATTGCTGGAAAATTTAGTGAGAAATTTGAAGGAATGTCTTCATTTTCTTTTATTAATATAAATTTTGGAGTTGAGATTCCATAAAAGGATAAGATAACTTTTGTAACAAATTTATCAAGACATATAGTATGAACAAAAGCAGTTGAGCCAGTGTAAGGGATATTAAGTAAATCAAGAATTGCTGGAACATGTATCTGCCTTCCTTCTTTTCCTCCACCTGTTGCTAAATTAAAAACAAAATCAACTTCTTTTATTTTTTCAAAAAAATTTTTATCAAAAGGGATTTTTATTACTTCATATTTTTTACTTATTGCATTATAAACTCCATCAACCATTAAACTTTTATTTTTATCAAGAACCTTATCATGAACAACTCCAATTTTTTTAATTTTCATAGTCGCTCCCTTTCAAGATTTTTAAATACATTTTTTAAGAAATTTAAGGTATCTAAAATCCTAATCTTTTTAATCTCTCCTTTTCTTTTAAAATTTTTCCATTTTCATCAACTGCATAATTTGCTCCATTTATGACTTCACATCTAATCTCTCCTTTTGCTACAGAAAAACCAAGAAGTCCAGGGGCATCAAATATCCCAAATTTTACGGTGTTATAAAGAGTTTCTTGATCAAGAAGAGGCTCCTCTTTTCCTTTACCTATTTCTTTAATTTTTTCAATTAAATACAGTGCCTCATCTTTTAATTCCTCAATCCTATTTTTTATTTCTTTATCCTGAATGAAATCTGGGATACCACTTTCAGCAAGAAGATAAGCCCTTTTTACCATTTTCACACTCTCAATAATTTCCTTACTTGTTGCTCTTTTTATTGCTTCTGTATAAGCAACAACATGAATGATATCTGGTTTTAGATATGAACCATAAAACATAGAAGCAACAAGTTGCCCCATTGCTTGATATGGGTCAGATGGATAAGATAAAAGGCCAGTTCTAATCATTGTATATACTTTGAAATTTTCATCTGAAAGTGATTCAACAAGTTCCTTTCTTGCTAAACTCTTCGCAATATCCATTTTTGGAGAAAGATTTGGTGGGGAATTCAACATATATTGTTGAATATAATGTTTTACACCAAGTTTTTTTGCAATATATGCAACAAGATATGAATCTGCAACAGCAAGAGCATCATGAGCATTTCTTAACTCCCATTGATGAGAATCATTTACTTCAACTGGAACTCCATTTTCTCCATTCCATTTTATTCCTTCCATATTTTCTTTTATTGCAGATAAAAGTTCTCTATCGCTTCTCCTATCCAGGTCTGAATACCAGAAAATTGGAATTGCAGCCCATGCATTATTTAAAGTTTCCTTGAGAACCTTTGAAAATTTAACAATATTTCTTGTACCAGAGTAACACCTCATCAAAGGATAATTTCCTCTTCTTGATGCTTCATAAAGTTTTCTAAAATCATTTTCACTTCTAATTGGTGCTCCACCAGCACCTGATAGTTTTTCATCCATCTTTTCCTTTTCAAAAAAATAACTCTGACAATTCTGATCAGGAGCAATTGAAATAATATCAAGTAGTTTACTTTCAGCCAACTTTTCAATTTCTTGAATTGTTTCCTCTATTGTTTGAAGACCTATGTGATGCCTTATTAAGGCATATGGTTCTTTAAACTTTACTCTTTCAGGTAGAGTTTGTGGAAAATCTACTTCTTCAACCTTTTCACCTCTTCCTTTAAGGAAATTTAAGACTTCCTCAATCTCCTCGCTTCCATCGAAAACTTTTGTGAAAATTTTATACTCTCTTGCTACTTTTCCAGTTTCAATTGTTCCACCAAAAACTATCTTTATATCTTTTTTATTAATTTTATTTAATTCATTTATAAACTCATTCAATAAATTTTTTAAGGGTTCTTCTCCAAGCCTATAACTAATTGCAACTAAATCAGGATTAACTTCAATAATAGCACCTATGAGTTTTTCAACAGGTGTTGCTCCTCCAAGATAAACTATCTCATAACCCTCCCTTTTCGCAAGGTTTAAAAAATTTAGTAATCCTGCAACATGTATATCGTTTCCAATTGATGCACCAATGATTTTTTTACCCATCTCCCTCCTCCAGAAGTTTTATTATTTCATTGACTTTTTTACCTTTTAATCCCAGGGATTCAACAGTTCTACCATTTTTAAAATAATCCTCTTCCATCATAATGTTTGCTAAATAGATTATTGAATCAATCATTGGTGTAGAAATACCAAATTCTTTTCCAAAAGATGAAATTGGGACTAAACTCATCGGAACATCCTCAGTTATATATCTATTATCAATACTTGGTGGAGCAAGAATGCCCTGATAACCACTATTATTATGTATTGCTTCATAAAGATTTTTACCAGTAACATCATAAGCATATTTTAACCAGTTAACTGATGTTAAAGGTTCCACACCAAAAATTTTCATAACATTGCATCTTTCTTCATCAATTTTTTCAAGAACCCTTGCAACAGAGGTTGATATACCTTCAAGATAAAATTCAAATTTACCTGCAGTTGATTCAATTCTTGCAGCATTTAATAGTAGAGTTGCAGGGTGAAATACTGCACCAATATTGTTAAAACTTGTATATATTATATTTTCTACAATTTCAAATTCAGGCATAACCTGATTCATCACTTCCTTTAATTCACTGTTCCTTTTGCTTGGTAATGCTGCAATAGGAACTGCATTTTTTATTCTTAATATCTTCACTATACCAGGATTTGACATACGAGATGCAAAAATAAAGGTTTGTGCTTCTGCTATGATGACATTCTTTTTCACTTCTTTGCTCTTAAATACATTTTTGAACTCAAGCGCTCCTCCAGTTCTCCCTGGATTAAGTAAAATTATCTGATCATCTTCAACGAATGGAGCCATTCTTTCAGCAACCTCTTTATGAGCAAAAGCAGGAACTACAACCATTAATAATTTTCTACCTTTCATTGCCTCTTCAAGATTTGTTGTTGCAAAAGAAATCTCAAATACTCCTTTTACTTCTCCCTCAAGTTTTATCCTTTTATTTTCTATAATTGGCTCAATTCTCCATCTACTTCTATTAAATAGAGATGTATCAAAACCTTTCATAGCAAGATATGCAGCAAGTGCCTGGCCACCATTACCCGCTCCTATGACACAGATATTAATCACAATCCACCTCCTCTTTTTTGTTTTTTTAATTATACCATCAGATTTCGTTAAAAATTATCAGTTTATAAAAAATAGATTATCTAATTTTTTAAAGTATTGAAAAATTGTAAATGGGTTATATAATTAAAACAGGTAAAGGTGAAGGGAAAAGGGTGAAAGACCCTTGCTGCCCCGCAACTGTGAATGGGTAATGTTTCTACCTTTAAGCCACTGGGAAACTGGGAAGGATTAAAGGTTAAAAAGCACCCATAAGCCAGGAGACCTGCCTTGCCAAAATTACCTTCCGCCTTCGCGGGAAGGAAAGGAGGAATCAATGAAAAAATTATTAATCTCATCATCAAAAAAACCTTTAATTTTACTATTTATTCTACTTTTATCTTTTACTATTTTTATTAATCCAAAAACTTCAAATGGTTGGGGAGTTAATTTTGTTTACAATTTGGGCGAGAAAGTTTTTGTTTTTAATGGTGTTAAAAATTCATTCTCTAATGAACCTATTGTTTTAAATGGTAGATTAACTATTCCATTAAGAGATCTTGCAAGAGTTTTTGAAATTGAAATTAGTTGGAATGAAAATGAAAAAAGTGTTGAGTTTTTTGTTGGAAAAGAAAAGGTTAAGTTATTTATAGGAAAAGATTTTTACTATTATGGTAATGAGAAAAAGTCTCTTTTAATTAAACCTTTCATCTATAAAAATTTAACTTATTTAGGTTTAAGAGATTTTTCTGATATTTTAAATTTAAAATTGGAATGGAATAATATAAAGAAATCAATTTATATTTCAGGAAATTTTTATCCAGTAGTTAAAATTAAAGATGACCTTGGAAATGAAATAACTTTTTATGAACCTCCAAAAAGAATTGTTTCTCTTGCTCCATCAAATACTGAAATTCTTTTTGCTCTTGGACTTAATAAAGAAATAATTGGAGTTACTGAATATTGTGACTATCCTGATGATGCTAAAAACAAAGAAAAAATAGGTGGTTTTTCAAATCCAAATCTTGAAAAGATATACTCTTTAAAACCAGATTTTGTTTTTGGTGTTAGAGGTAACCCAAAAGAGACATTAATAAATTTAACAAAATTGAAAATAGATGTTCTTGCTTATGATCCAAAAAATCTTGATGATCTTTTTAACTTGATAATTACAGTTGGAAAAATAACCGATAAAAGAGAAGAGGCATATAACTTAGTTAGTAAGATGAAAGAAAAAAGAGATTCAATTGTTGAAAAGGCTGATAAACTCAAAAAGAAAAAGGTTTATCTTGAAATATGGAACAATCCCTATATGTCAGTTGGTGAAAACACATATTTGAATAAATTAATTGAAGATGCCGGAGGAATAAATATTGCTAAAAAAGCAAAAGGTGATTGGCCTATTTTATCACAAGAATTTATAATTACTGAAAATCCAGAAGTAATTATTATTGCATATATGGGGCAAAATATTGAAGAGGTTTTAAAAAGACCTGGATGGGAAAATATTGATGCAGTTAAGAATAAAAGAATTTATTATATCAATCCGGATTTAATTTATAGACTCGGACCAAGAATCATAGATGGTATGGAAGAACTTTTTAATTTAATTCATAAAGAGGATTTGAAGGAAATTCTTAAGGAGGAGAAAAACTCCTCCTTATTTTATAAAAAAGGTTTTGTCTCAATCTCTTAATATGAATAAAAAGATTTTTGTTTTAATATTAATTTTTCTAACAATAATAATATTTTTATTATCAATGTCTTTTGGCTCTAAATCTTACTCATTTTTGGAAATAATAAAATTTTTATTGAATCCAAAAGAAGGAGATGAACTACTTTTAAAAATAAGATTTCCAAGAGTTTTATCATCTTTCCTTGTTGGAGCATCACTTTCAATAGCAGGATTACTTTCCCAAACTCTTTTTTTAAATCCCCTTGCAGATCCATTTTTATTTGGCATATCATCAGGAGCAAATTTTTTTGTGACACTATCTTTATTTCTTGGTCTTGATATGATTTTTAAATTTTCTTTATCATTTTTCTCTTTTTTAGGTGCTCTTTTTACAACCTTTATTATCTTGTTGATAAGTAGAATGAAGGGAAAAATTACTCCTCTTAATCTACTTCTTGCTGGTATTGCATTAAGTTATCTTTTTTCATCAATATCATCTTTTCTGACAATTTGGGGAAGGGATGTTTTAAATAAAAGTGTTTTCTGGACCCTTACAGGATTTTCAACTGTAAACATAGATAAAATTTATATTTTAATTTTGATTTTAATACCTGCTACAATTTTTTCCATTTTATTAAATGTTCAACTTGATGCATATTCACTTGGTGAGGATGAAGCAGTCTCTGTTGGTGTTAATATAAAATTTTTAAAATCTATTCTTCTATTTTTAATTGCACTTCTCACAGGAGTGAGTGTTTATGTATCTGGAATAATTGGATTTATTGGGCTTATGGTTCCAAATATTTTAAGGAGTTTATTTGGATTAAACCATTTAAAACTAATATCTTTATCAATTCTTCTGGGTGGGCTTCTTTTAATGTCTTCAGATTTAATCGGAAGATTCATTCTATTTCCTACAGAAATTCCAGTTTCAATAATAACTTCATTTTTAGGTGCACCATTTTTCTTTTATCTACTTTTCAAAAAAAGGAGTTACTGAAATTATGGATTATTTAGAGATTAAAGATATCTATTTTTCATATCAAAGTAGAGAAGTTCTAAAAAATATAAATATTTCCATAAATAAAGGAGAAAGTATAACTATTTTTGGTCCAAATGGAAGTGGAAAGACAACTTTATTAAAAATAATTTTGGGTATATTAAAACCAGATGAAGGTAAGATATTTTTCAAAGGTAAAGATATTTTAAAATTTTCAGAGAGAGAAAGGGCAAAAATATTTTCTTATGTTCCTCAAAAGGTTTATACATTTTTTCCTATGTCAACCTTTGATTATCTTATTCTTGGAAGAACTCCTTATATAAATGGTTTTATAAAAAAAGAGGATAAAGAAATTGTTCTAAACTGGATAGAAAAATTTAATTTAGATTATATAAAAGATCTTAATTTTCAATTTCTATCAGAAGGCGAGAAACAGTTAATAACTTTAATAAGAACATTTATTCAGGGAAGTGAAGTTATTATACTTGATGAACCTTTAACTCATCTTGATTTAAAATATAGATTTAAAATTTTAAATATTTTAAAAAAAATTAAAGAGATGGGAAAAACAATTATTTCTGTCTTTCATGATTTAGAATCAATAAAAAACATTTCAGATAGAGTTGTTTTAATAAAAAATGGAAAGATTTTAGAAATTGGAGAAGTAGATAAAATTTTAACAAAAGAAAATTTAACAATTCTTTTTGATGAAGATTTCATAAAATTTACAAAAGCAGAAAGCCTCTTTTTGTAAACCATTTTTAATTTAGATATAATTAAAATATGGGAAGAAAAAAGAAAAAAATAAAGTTACCTTTATATTCAAGCAAAGTTTCTGCAGGTTTCCCATCACCAGCAGACGATTTTATTGATAAAACCCTTGATTTGAATGATTTAGTAATAAAGCATCCTCAGGCAACATTTTTTGTAAGAGTTTCAGGAAATTCTATGATTAACGCAGGAATTAAAGATGGAGATATTCTTGTTGTTGATAAATCTCTTGAGCCAGTTGAAGGTAAAATTGTTATTGCAAATGTTGAGGGCGAATTTGTTTTAAAAAGAATCAGAAAAAAGAATGGAAAACTTTATCTTTTCCCAGAAAATTCAGATTTTAATCCAATAGAAATTAAAGAAGGTATGGAGTGCGAAATCTGGGGCGTAGTAACCTATGTTATCCACAAAACAATTTGAAACATTATTCGAAAAATGCGAAAAATGTACCAGGTACAGTTGTTGCATTTTTTAATAAATATGAGGTGAATTATGGGAAGAATATCAAGATTAATTTCTGAAAACGGGGTTTATCATATAATTTCGAAAAGCGTTGAAGAAACAAACTTATTTAATAATGATGAAGAAAGGAAACTCTTTTTGAAGATTTTAAGCGAGGAGAAAAATAAATTCAATGTTAAAATTTTTGCATTTTGTTTAATGAAAAATCATTATCATTTATTAATAAAAACAACAGATAATAATTTATCAAATTTCATTAGAAATTTAAATTTTAGATATTCTCAATTATATAATCTAAAAAATTTTAGAAAAGGTCACCTATTTATGGATAGATTTAAAAGTTATTTAATTAAAAATGATGGCTATTTGTTAAATGTTTCAAGATATATACATTTAAATCCATTAGAATCCAATTTAGTCAAAAAACCAGAAACTTACAAATGGAGTAGTTATAAAGATTACTATTATGATGAAAAAGATGATCTTATCGATAAAAAAGAATTTTATGAGATTACATCCATAAATAAAAATGAATATATAAATTATATAAATGATTTAATTGAAAATTTCTACTTAAAAGCAAATTTTATTGAAGATTTTGAAAATCAATCTGATTTAGAAGATGAAGATGGGAGAAAAATCTTTAAAATTATCTCTTTTCTTAAAACCAATTTTGATAGTAATATTACCAATAAGAGAATTTACAGAGACCTTATTATTTATTATTTAATAAACAAAAATTATTCTTCATTGAAAATTTCTTTATTTTTTAATCTTTCGAGATCTCAAGTCTCAAGAATTGTCCAAAAAGTTGAATATATATTAATGAATAATTATGAAGTTTTAAATTTTTATAATGAGATTGAAAAAAGGGCAATCTTGTATGAAGAGTAAAAATGCGAAAAATGTACCAGGTACAAATGTTGCATTTTTTGAAGAAAGATGAATAAAAGAGTTTTTGCTCTGGTTGATTGTGATAATTTTTATGTATCCTGTGAAAGAGTTTTTAATCCAAAACTCAAAGGGAAACCAGTAGTTGTTTTATCTAACAATGATGGTTGTGTCATTTCAAGATCAAATGAAGTAAAAGAGTTGGGCATACCAATGGGTGCCCCAATGTTTAAATATGAAGATATGATTAAAAAATATAAAATTGAAGTTTTATCATCTAATTTCACTCTTTATGGTGATATGTCAAGAAGAGTTATGGAAATCTTAAAATCAATGTGCCCTGATATTGAGATATATTCTATTGATGAAGCCTTTTTATCTTTTGATTATTTTACCCTCCATGATATTGATGATTATATTAAAAAAATAAGAGAAAAAGTATTAAAATGGACAGGAATTCCTATATCTATTGGAGTGGGTGAAACAAAATCTCTGGCAAAAATTGCAACAAAATTGGCAAAAAAGAGAAAAGAACTTAATGGAACATTTAATATAATTGGAAGAAGTGATGTTGATGAAATTTTAAAAAAAATTGAAATAAGAGATATCTGGGGAATTGGTTCAAGATTTGAAGAGTTTCTAAAGAAAAACGAAGTTTATACTGCATATGATTATAAATATTTACCATTTGATTGGGTAAAAAAACATCTTAAAACAGTGGGATTAAGAATCTTATTAGAACTGAATGGAATTCCGTGTATTGAGATGGAATTTATTGAAAAACCAAGAAAAACTATTTGCACTTCAAGATCTTTTGGGAAGGATTTAGAGGATTTTAAAGATTTGAAGGAGGCAATTTCAACTTTTATTACAATTTCATCTGAAAAACTAAGAAAACAGAAATCACTTGCAAAAATTCTATCAGTTTTTGTTATGTCAAATCCTTTTAAAGAAGGAGAAAGATATTATAAAATGTCAACAGTTTATCTTGAAAAACCAACTGCAAATACTTCTGAATTAATTGAAAGAGGAGTTGAAGAATTAAGAAAGATATATAAAAAGGGAATATTATACAAAAAAGCAGGGGTTGTTCTTTCAGGTTTAATAGATGAAAATGAACAGCAACTCTCTTTTTTTATAAGTAGTTATAAGGGTAGTAAAGAAGAAAATTTGATGAAAACAATAGATTTAATAAATAAAAAAATCGGAAGAGATTCCATATTCCCAGGAATAAATGGAATTGAAAAGCCATATAAAATGAGACAACTGAAAAGGTCTAAAAACTATACAACAAGATGGGAAGAAATCCTCATTGTTAAATCATAATAACAACTTTAAAAAATTAGTAAACTTCTTTTTTTAAACTTGTATTGAATGAAAAAAGTTTATTGGTATAATAGACAATGTGGCGCCATAGAACAATGGTTAGTTCGGAGGGCTCTCAATCCTCAGATAGGGGTTCGATTCCCCTTGGCGCTACCATATTAATTTTTCTCAAATTTTCAAAATTAGGAAGATCTGTTTCTTTTAATAATTTAAAAATTTTAAAATTATTTTAAATTTGGTAAAATAATTATAATTTCATTATAGATTGATAGTTAGATAGAAAGGAGAGATTATGAAGGTAATTGTTATAGGAGGAGTTGCAGGTGGTGCAACCTGTGCAACAAGATTAAGAAGATTAAAGAGTAACTTAGAGATTAAAATTTATGAGAGAGATTACTATATCTCTTATGCAAATTGTGGAATTCCATATTATATTGGTGGTTTAGTTCCAAGAGAAAATCTTTTTGTTACAAATCCTCAAGAGATGAAGAAAAAATATAATATTGATGTATTTGTAAGACATGAGGTTATAAAAATTGATCCGAAAAATAAAAAAGTTTTTGTTAAAAATTTAGAAAGTGGAGAGGAATTTGAAGATAGTTATGACTATTTAGTTCTTTCACCTGGCGCATCTCCAATTAAACCAAAAATTCCTGGAATTGATTCAAAAGTAATATATACTTTAAGAACAATTACTGATGCAGATAAAATTGTTAAAGATATTGAGAGTGGAAAAAAAGAGGCAACTGTTGTAGGTGGTGGATTTATAGGAATTGAAGTAACAGAAAATTTGGTAAAAAGAGGAGTTAAAGTAAATTTAGTTGAAGCACTTCCTCAAGTTTTATCATTTATAGATAAAGATTTAATCTCTTATGTTCATGATGAGTTAACAAATAAAGGTGTTAAATTATTTTTAGGTTCTCCTGTAAAAGAATTTAGAGAAAATGATAAAATTGAAACAATTTTAGAAAATGGAGAAAAAGTGGCAAGTGATTTTGTTGTCTTTTCAATTGGAGTTAAACCTGAAATTAATTTGGCAAAAGATGCAGGTCTTACAATTGGAGAGACAGGTGGAATTTTGGTTAATGAGAAAATGCAAACATCTGACCCATATATTTATGCAATTGGAGATGCTGTTGAAATTTTAAATTTTGTTTCAAATACAAAAACAAGAGTTCCTCTTGCTGGACCAACTCATAAACAGGCAAGAGTTGCAGCAGATAGCATTGCAGGAATTAACTCAAAATATCTTGGTTCAATGGGAACTGCAATAGTAAAAATTTTTAATATAACAGCAGCATCGACTGGTTTAAATTCCCAAACTCTTGAAAAATTAGGAATAGATTATAAATTTGAATGTTTATCAACATTTAATCATGCAGGTTATTATCCAGATTCTTATCCAATTTATCTAAAAGTTTTTTATGAAAATAAAACTGGGAAACTTTTAGGAGGCCAGGCAGTTGGTTATGATGGAATTGATACAATAATAAACTCTCTTGCAACAGCATTAAGATTTAATGCAAAAATAACAGAACTTAAAGATGTTGATTTTGCATACTCCCCTCAATATGGTCATGCAAAAAATCCACTTAATATTGTTGCAACAATGGCAGAAGATGATTTATCTGGTTTTGCTCCAAAAGTGAGTGTTTTTGAGGTTGATGATTTAGTTAAAAAAGGTGCTGTTTTACTTGATATAAGAGAAAAAGAGGAAACAATAGCCCATAAATTACCTGATTCAGTTAATATTCCTCTTAGTGAGTTAAAAAGTAGAATAAATGAACTTTCAAAAGATAAAACTTATATAATCTGCTGTTCACAAGGACAGAGAGCATACAATGCTTTAAGATTTATGCTTGATAATGGTTTTAATGCAATGTATCTATCAGGAGGGCTTACATTTTATGATTCATGTTTTAGTGGCGAAAAGAAAGAGGTAACAAAAAAAATTATAAGTGAGGAGAAAAAAATGGAAGAGAAAAATACAATAAAGATTGATGCAAAAGGTCTCTCTTGTCCTGGACCTTTGATGAAACTAAAAGATGTTTTAGATAAATCACCAGAAGATGCAACAATTGAAATTGAAGCAACAGACCCTGGATTTTATAGAGATATCTCATCTTATTGTGAAAGTAAAGGATTAAAACTTATCTCACTTGAAAAAGATAAAGTTATAAAAGCAGTGATAAAAAAAGGAGAAGTTAAAGAAACTCCTCAAACATCTTTAAAAGAAGAAACTCCAAAATCTGATTCAGTTTCAATAATTTTATTCTCAAATGATTTTGATAAGGTTATGGCTGCATTTATAATTGGAAATGGAGCACTCTCTATGGGTAAAAAGGTTTCAATATTCTGCACTTTCTGGGGATTAAACATTCTAAGAAAAGATTATAAAGTTGATGTTAAAAAGAATTTTATAGAAAAAATGTTTGGAATGATGATGCCAAGAGGAGCAAAAGAAATTACTCTTTCAAAATTAAATATGTTAGGAATGGGAACAAAAATGATGAGAGGAATTATGAAAAAATATAATGTCTACCCTCCAGAAGAACTTCTTAAAATGTTTATACAAAATGGTGGAAAAGTTATTGCATGTTCAATGACAATGAACCTTATGGGAATAAAAAGAGAAGAATTAATTGATGGAATAGAAGAAGGAGGAGTTGGAACTTATTTATCCTTCGCAGAAAAATCAGGAATTAACCTTTTCATTTAATTTTATTAAAATATATTTTAAAATAACTATTTTCCAATAATTTTTGAAAGTGATTATTTACTTTTATAAAAATAAAAAAGGGCTCCAGCAAAGGAGCCCTTAAAAATTTTAAATAATTAAAATGGAATTTGTATTAATTCATCCCATAGAGTATCCTGTGCAAAAAGGAGATTCCCATAAGAATTATAATAATTTGCAGGCCATGGATAATAAATAGATAAACCATGTGCATTGGAATAATAAGATGTGTGTGCTTCTGAAATTATAACTGATGAAAAACTATCCAGAACTTCCTGTGATTTATTTTGTATTGAAATATCTGAGATATTGCTTTTTATTAAACTTGTAAAGTGATATAAATCTTTATAATCTGAATCAGCAAATTTTAATGCATTATTTCTTGCATTATTTATTTGTGTTTTAAATGTTGAAAAACTATCTATTAATAAATTCGCCAATTCACTTACTTTTGTTGAAAGAATCGATATATTATTTAAATTAATTGCTGAGAGAGTAACATTAGAATATCCTTGGGAACCACCAGAATAAGATTGAACATATTTATTTACAATTAAAGAGGAAAGAGATTCTTTACTAATTATCGGATTAGAAGATAGGGAAATTAAAATATCATTATAAGGAAATCCATCACCAGGAATTGTCTCTTCTGAAGCAACCATAATATCGACATAATCTCTTATTTCATAACCAATCTCAATCATTCCCATTAAACATGCATCAAAAGCAATTATGCCTAACTTTTTCCCAGTTGTTGCGTAAATTGAATTAAGCGCCGTTCTTAATTCAATAGTTGTAATGTAATCATTATTTGTATTATCGTAACAAACTCCCTTAAATGTTTGAGACAAATTCATGTTTTTCCATCCGCTACCATGATCCCACAAAATTAACATATAATTATTAGCAGGATAATTCTGAATACCCCAGTTTGCAAAATTAATTAATGTTTGAGGATCGCCCATGTTCAATTCACCCATATCTTGAATAAGTTGCGAACTAATTATAGATGTATTTGTATCATGTACTATTTTATACCTTCTTGTTGTAGTCCAATCACCATTTGAAGTATCATAACCAAATGCTCTATCAATTTGAACAATTACATTAATAGAGTCTGGAAGAGTTGCTTGTTCCATTTCATTTATATCATCTATTGCAGCATACTCAAGATCATTATCACCATCTAAATAAACAAGAATTGTCCAGTTTGCATTAGGTGATTCAATTGTGAAATAGTCATCAGATTCATCAAATACAGTTGTATTACCAGTATAAGTTATCTTAATCTTATAATCACTTCCAGACACTTGAGTTGTTGGAATAGACCAGTTATATTCTCCAGT
>Ga0078972_1010450_pt1 | contig 17333 bp, 15 predicted proteins | sample YelNatPaOPGAMG01_FD_67568 | JGI IMG/M metagenome (GOLD analysis project Ga0078972, IMG submission 67568) | Hot spring thermophilic microbial communities from Obsidian Pool, Yellowstone National Park, USA - OP-RAMG-01 (SPADES assembly) (version 2) | ecosystem: Environmental > Aquatic > Thermal... | reverse complement strand
AGGCCTTAACTAGTTTGGGATCAACCAGAATAATTAATTTTTAGTATAATAAATTCTAAACATATAGTCAAGAAATTCAAAGGCCTGTGTTATTATAATGCTAAGATGTCCTGTCCAAGTTAGAATCTATAATGTTCCCTATACAAGAATAAAAATAATAGTGTGAAAATAAGATTTCCCCCTCTCCCCTTGTGGGAGAGGGCTGGGGTGAGGGGTATCCAACACTTATCCCATTTTCACCATCACCTTAATCCTCTCCTCTGCCTGTGATAGACAAGCATCGAGGGAGAGGAAATAAAATCGTTTATGAAAAATTTCAATATAACTATAGAACATTTTGCTTCAAAGTTAACAGGACATTATGGTTTTATAATAACAGAAATTCAAAGGCCTGCTATCAATATTCTTAACATATTTGCACCAATTCTTGCACTGTCTGATATTGTCTCAATTGCACCTATGAGATCTCGGGCAAGCAGAATATGTGCTACAGGAAGAGATGAACTAAGTACTTTTCTTGAGATCTCCCTCATCTGGTCATCACCTTTGTCTTCAAGGTATTCTATCTCTGTGCATAAATCAAGCACTTCCTTAAAATTGCGATTGTTAAGTTGTGAAACAGCAAGTTTTAATTTTTCTGCTGATTCAATAGCGGTTTCTGTCATTGTAATCAAATCCTGGCCAGCAGATTCCAGGAATTTCCCTTCCCATAAAGCCATATACCTTTCAGCAGCATGAGCACAGTCAGCAATTGAATCAATCCTGTAGACAAAAAACAACAAATTCTCATGGTCAGCAGGAAGTATCTGGCCTGTTGCTATGTCATGGACCAATTTTCTGCATATAATATCTGCTTCATGTTCTGCCTGAGCAATTTTATGTAACAATTTCATAAGTTCATCTCTATTTTCACCTTCTACAAAAAGTTTAATTGCTTCTTTTAATGCAACAACACTTTCAAGAACTTTCTCAAAATGTTCTACAGTGTGAATAAAAATATCTTTTTCCTTTTTTCTTCCAAGCCATTCAAATAAGTGTACCATAAATCCCTCCTCTAAAATTTTTGAACTTAGAACAAAAATCTGAATATATAAAAAATTATGATTGAAAAAATTCCTGTCAGAAGTGGAGTGGCAATCCATGCAAAAACAATATCTCTGATGAGTTTTAAGTTTATAACATTAACCCCACGGGCTAAACCAACTCCAGCAACTGCTCCTACAAGAGCATGTGTTGTAGATACAGGAATTTTCAATTGTGTAAAAAAATGGATTACAAATGCACATGAAAAATCAGCACAAACACCCATAATTGGAGTAAGCCGTGTGATATTAAAACCTACATTTTCTGCAACACGATATCCCCATATAACAGCACCTAAAAACATTGCAGAGCCACCAACAATACATGCGGTTCTTATAGACAAAACTTTTGAAGCTGAAACAAGTGCAACAGCATTTGCAACATCGTTTGTCCCCCAGGTATAAGCAACATAAGAACTGCTGATTGTCAAAAGAACTTTTGCCCATCTGTAAAATGTTTTTTCATAATGAAATCTTCTCAATAAATTTATAAGTGTAAAATATAAAAGAAATGCAATAAGACAACTTGCAGTAGGTGTAACTAACCAGCATATAACTATTTTCTGGAAAACATTCCACTTAATTGGAACAAAATCAAGTGATTTTCCGGTCCAGTATGGTATGGATAGTGCAATTCCAATACCTGCAACTGCACCGACTGCAGAATGAGTTGTGCTTACAGGAAGCCCAAAATAAGTTGCAAAAATAACCCAGCAAATAGCGGCAAGCAAACCTATGCCTGCAATCTGTACTGTAAGATATTCAGGAGGTACTATTCCTCCGCCAATTGTTTTTGAAACCTTCCCTCCTTCAAGAATTGCACCTAAAAGTGCCATTGTTCCACATATAAACATTCCCGTGCGAGGTTTTCCAACGCGGGCACCAATCCAGTCACCAAATGAATTGGCAGCATCGTTTGCACCTATAGCAAAACCATTCAAAATTGATAATAAAATTATAATTATTCCCATAGAAGTTTGGTGATTAGAAACTTTGTGCGATGGTAAATCGCATCGAGACAATCAGTGAATTCCGGCGCTACAAATGGTCAATTTTTATTGACGATAATATTCCTGCAATGACTTCACATTCATCTGAGGATTTTTAATGAGATATTCTATGCCATTTACAGATGCCTCTGCACCAGCAATTGTTGTAATTAAAGGAACATTATATAGGACTGCATTAGACCTGATTTTTGCTTCATCTTCTTTAGTTGCTTTTCCAGCAGGAGTATTTATTATTAGGTCTACTTTGCCATCTTTTATTAAATCTATGATGTTTGGTCTTCCTTCGTGAAGTTTAGGTAATATATTAACCTCTATACCGTTTTTCATTAATACACTTGCAGTGCCTGAAGTTGCAAGAATCTTAAATCCAAGGTCAGCAAGTTTTTTGGCTATGAAGACAATATTTCTTTTGTCCTGATTTTTTACACTTATAAAAACATTTCCTTTTTTGGGTAATCTCTGGCCTGCTGCAATTTGACTTTTCGCATAAGCAGCACCAAATGTGGTATCAATTCCCATAACTTCTCCAGTTGATTTCATCTCAGGTCCAAGAATTGCATCTACACCAGGAAATCTTATGAATGGAAAAACAGATTCTTTTACTGCTACATAACCTATCTCTTTTTCTTTCGTGAATCCTAACTCTTTTAATGTTTTACCAATCATTATTTTAGTTGCTAACTTTGCCAAGGGAACCCCTATTGCTTTACTTACAAACGGAACTGTTCTTGATGCCCTTGGGTTTACTTCTAAAACATAAACTATATTATTTTTAACAGCATATTGAATATTTATAAGTCCTTTTACATTAAGTTCTTTTGCCATAGCATAAGTGTTTTTCTTTATTTGTTCTATGATGTCTTTACCAAGAGTATGCGGTGGAAGAACCATCGCACTATCCCCTGAATGAATCCCTGCCATCTCAATATGCTCCATAATTCCACCTATAACACATATTTCGCCATCTGATATTGCATCTACATCTACTTCTATAGCATCTTCCAAAAATTTATCTATAAGAATTGGTTTTTCAGGAGATGCCTCAACTGCTTTTTCCATAAATTTCATTAAATCATCATCATCATAAACAATTTCCATTGCTCTTCCACCAAGAACATAAGATGGCCTAACAACTACCGGATATCCAATTCTATTGGCAACTTTTCTTGCTTTTTCAAAAGATGTTGCTGTACCATTTTCTGGCTGAATAAGTTTAAGTTTTTTAATCATCTGCTGAAATCTTTTTCTATCTTCTGCTTTATCAATGGAATCTGGACTTGTCCCTAAAATTTTTAGACCTGCTTTATATAGCGGGACAGACAAATTCAGTGGTGTCTGACCTCCAAACTGAACTATTGCACCAACTGGTTTTTCAAGTTCTGCAATGTTTAGAACATCTTCAACTGTCAGAGGTTCAAAATACAACTTATCTGAAGTATCATAGTCAGTAGAAACTGTCTCGGGATTACAGTTTATCATAATACTTTCAAAACCTTCTTCTCTTAATGCATAAGAAGCATGACAGCAACAGTAGTCAAACTCTATACCCTGACCAATTCTGTTTGGACCGCCACCGAGAATAAGAACCTTCTTTTTATTCTTATTTGACTGATTTTTTGTCTTTTTTTCTAAATCTGACTTCTGTTTCATATTGGTAATCTCTATCAAAACATTGCTTTTTTATCAATTATAATTGTCTCTTCCTTTGTTCTGCCCATTGATACAAAAGAAATTTTTGCTCCGACCTGCTTCTCTATCATATCAATATATTTTTTAGCATTCTCAGGAAGTTCTCTGAAACTTTTTATTCCCGCTATTGAACCTGTAAAACCATCAAGAGTAATATAAACTGGTTTAACTTTTGAAATTATCTTTCTTGAAGAAGGAAAATTCTTTAACAATTTTCCATTGTATTTATATGCAACACAAATTTTCAGAGGAGAAATTCCTTCAAGACAATCAAGTTTTGTTATAACAAGCGAGTCAATACCATTTATTCTGACGCTGTGCCTGACAAGAACAGCATCAAACCATCCGCATCTTCTTGGCCTGCCAGTAGTTGCACCATATTCTAAGCCACGCTTTCGAAGATAATCTCCTAAACTATCTTTAAGTTCAGTAGGAAAAGGTCCTTCTCCAACTCTTGTTGTATATGCTTTTATTACACCAATTACTGAATCTATTTTTGTAGGGCCTATTCCTGCTCCTGTGCAAACACCACCTGAAATAGGATTACTTGATGTAACATAAGGATATGTTCCAAAATCAAGGTCAAGAAGCGTGCCTTGAGCACTTTCAAAAAGAATTTTTTTATTTTCTTTTATCGCTTTATCTAAAACTAAAGATGTATCTGTGACAATTGGTTTTAGAAGTTTAACCCACTCAGGATATTTTTTCAAAATCTCATCTTTTATCTTTTTAACAGAAACGATTTTTTTCAAAAGTGACTCTTTTTCTTTCAAGTTTCTATCTAACAGGTCTAAAAATATATCTTTTTCCAGAAGGTCAACTGCTCTTATACCAATTCTTACAACTTTGTCTGCATAAGCAGGACCAATTCCTCTTTTAGTTGTACCAATTCTTATTTTACCTTTTTCTCTTAGTTCATCAAGATATCTATGATATGGAAGAATTATGTGTGCCTGCTCACTTACAAAAAGCCGATTCTTTACTGATATTCCTTTTTCTTCAAGTAAAGAAATTTCTTCTGATAGAATTTCAGGGTCTATAACAACTCCGTTTGTTATAAGACAAATTTTTTCAGGAAGAACTATACCTGATGGAATTGTATGAAGCACAAAAGGTTTTCCATCGTCTAAAATTATTGTATGGCCTGCATTTGGACCACCTTGATATCTTATTATATAATCAGCCCTTTGACCAAGAAAATGAATAACTTTACCTTTCCCTTCATCTCCCCACTGTGCACCTACTACAACTGTTACTGGCATTTTTTAGTTTCTCCTTAAAAAAAGGAATTGTAGCGGAAAACTTTAGGTTTCCATTAAATTTCTAAGCGAGACCTCAAGCCGAATGTCCTTGTGAACAAACTTTTCTGAGCAAATCTTTGTATTAATGGCGACCTAAAGGTCGCCTCTACATATTTAAGGGATATTATCCAAGAACTCTCTTATAGATTTTTGGTATATTTCTTACAAAGTACTTTATATCAAAACATTCCTCAATTTCTTTTTCTGATAAATATTTTCTAATAAACTCATCTGACATAACAAGTTCTTTAAAACTTTTATTTTCAGCCAAAACACTCTGTGTAATTTTTTGAACAGCGCGGTATGCAGAATCTCTTGTTAAACCTTTTTTAATTAACTGCAACATAAGAACCTGAGAAAAAAATACCTCTTTAGATTTTTCAATATTAACTTGCATATTCTCAGGATAAACAACAAGATTCTCTACTAAAGCGTTAAACTTATAAAGAATATAATCAAGTAAGATACTGCTGTCAGGTAAAATCACTCTTTCAACTGATGAATGAGAAATATCTCTTTCATGCCACAGAGAAATATTCTCAAGGCCTGCAATTGAATTTGCTCTTATAATTCTTGCAAGGCCGCAGAGTTGTTCACTTATAACAGGATTTCTTTTGTGAGGCATAGCAGATGAGCCCTTCTGTCCTTTTGAAAATGGCTCTTCAAGTTCACGAATTTCTGTCCTCTGTAAAGAACGAATTTCTGTAGCGAATCTTTCTATTGATGAGGCAATAATTGCAAGTGTAGAAAGATATACAGAGTATCTATCTCTTGGAACAATCTGAGTTGAAACTGGCTCTGGCTTCAAACCAAGTTTATTGCAAACATATTTTTCTATTTCAGGGTCAATGTGTGCAAAAGTTCCTACAGCACCAGAAATTTTCCCATAAGATATGTGTTCGCGAGTCAACTTCATAATTTCTACACCACGGGTTATCTCACTATACCAGGTAAGAAGTTTAAAACCAAAAGTTATTGGCTCTGCATGAACACCGTGAGTTCTTCCCATCATAATTGTATCTTTATGCTCAACTGCAAGTTTCTTAATTGTATCTCTAAGTTTCTGCAGTTTTTCTATAAGAAGTTCACAGGAGTTCTTAAGTTGAAGTGCTGTTGCAGTATCTAAAACATCAGAACTTGTTAAACCAAAATGAATCCATCTTGATTCTTTACCAAGATTTTCACTTATCTGGTCAATAAATGCTGCAAGGTCATGTTTTGTTTTTTCTTCTATCTCTTTTATACGAGGAATATTGAGTTTTACTTTCTTTTTTATTTTTTCAAATTCGCTCTTTGAAATTATACCTTTTTTATTCAGTGCTTCACAGACAGCAAGTTCTACTTTTAACCAGTTATTAATTTTTTCCTCTTCTGACCAGATTTTTGACATTTCTGGTAAACTGTATCTCTCAATCATCTAAGTTCTCCCTGTTTTTTTTACCACTTTTCCGTCTATTATTTCAAGTTTTTTTTCTGCAAAAAGTTTTATTGCTTCAGGATAAATTTTATGCTCTTCTTTCAGGACTCTTTCTGCAAGTTTTTCTGGTGTATCATCATCTTTAACTTCAACTGCTTTCTGAAGTATTATTGGGCCATGGTCGTATTCTTCATCCACAAAATGAACTGTGCAACCAGTTATTTTTACCCCTGATTTAATTACTGCTTCATGAACATGATGCCCATACATACCCGGACCGCCAAAACTTGGCAATAACGCCGGATGAATATTCATAATTCTATTTTTGAATTTTCTTACAAATTCAGGAGAAAGTTTCAACAAAAAACCTGCAAGACAGACAAGGTCAACTTCTTTTTTGATAAGTTCTTCAGAAATTTTTTCTGAATATTCATCAAGGTTTTTATAATCTTTTGGATTGATGAAAAGTGCGGGTATATTGTGCTTTTTTGCTCTTTCAAGAGCGTAAGCATCTTTTCTGTTGCTTATTACAACAACAACTCTACCGGGGATATAGCCCGACTCACAGGAATCAATGATTGCCTGAAGATTTGTCCCTCCACCTGAAACAAGAACACCTATTTTGATACCTTTGCCTGTATCAGACAATTTTCACTCCTCTTTGGCCTTTTTCAACCTGACCTATCAAAATACAATCTTTAAGTTTTTCTTCTGATGAAATTATAACCATCCCGATACCCATATTGAAAACTCTGAACATTTCTTTCTCTGAAACATTGCCCTTCTTCTGAATTTTATAAAAGATTTCTGGGATCTGCCATCTATTTTTAAAAATTACTACCTGACAATTTTCTGGAAGAACCCTTGGAATATTGTCATAAAACCCACCGCCAGTTATGTGAGCAATTCCTTTGGCATATTTACCCGGCCCTTTTAATATTTCTTTTGAATATATTTTTGTTGGCTTTAAGAGTTGATTTCCCAAATTCTTAAGTTCTTTTTCTGAAAAAATTTTCCTTATGAGCGAATAACCATTTGAATGTGGGCCTGTAGATGGTAATCCAAAAACATAATCACCTGGCCTGATTTTTTTGCCATCAATAATTTCATCTTTTTCAACAATACCTACTGCAAAACCAGCAAGGTCATATTCACCTTTTTTATAAAAACCAGGCATTTCTGCTGTTTCTCCTCCAAGTAAAATACAGCCCGCCTGTTTACATCCTTCATGAATTCCTTTTATAATTTCTTTTGCAACTTTCAGTTCAAGTTTTCCTGTTGCGAAATAGTCAAGAAAGAAAACTGGCTTGGCACCTGTGCACAAAACATCATTTACACACATTGCAACAAGGTCAATACCAACAGTGTCATGCTTATTTACTAAATGTGCTATTTTAAGTTTTGTTCCAACTCCGTCAGTACTTGCAACAAGAACTGGATTTCTGTATTTTTTTGTATCAACTGGAAAAAATCCTGAAAAACCACCAATTGCAGGTGCGATCTTTTTGATGTCATCTACAAATTTGTTTGCTTTGTCTATATCTACGCCTGATTTTTTGTAAAGCATTTTATTTTTTCCCAAGTGAACTCAAGAATTTTTTTAACCCAAGAGTTTTTAATTTTTTATTCTGCAGATAAATTTCTTTTGATTTTTCTGCGCGGTATTTTTTTAGTTTCGCTTGTAACCTTTTATCTTTCAAAGATAGAATTTCAACTGCAAGTAGGCCAGCGTTTATAGCCCCTGTTTTCCCAATTGCTACACAAGCAACAGGAACACCGGATGGCATCTGAGAAATAGATAAAAGCGCATCCAGACCTGAAAGTGCTCCTGCATCTGAAGGTATTCCAATTACAGGAAGTGTTGTTTTTGAAGCAATTACACCGGGAAGTGCAGATGAAAGTCCTGCACAGGCAATTATTACTTCAGTCCCCTTTTTTTCAAATGTCTCAATAAGCAAATCTAACTTCTCAGGAGTCCTGTGTGCTGAAATTACTGAAACTTCATATTCAACAGAAAATTTTTTCAAAATTTCAATACATGGCTCTATAATTTTTAAGTCAGAAACACTGCCGACTACAATACTAATGGGAATTTTTTTCTGCATATCTAAGTCCTTTCATTCCGATGTCTTTTCTGTAGTGGACACCTTCCCAGGTTATTTTTTTAACACCTTTATATGTTTTTGCAATTGCTTCTTCAAGGTTTTTACCTGTTCCTGTTATGCCAAGGACTCTTCCCCCGGCGGTGAGATATTTCCCGTTTTGTTTCACAGTTCCTGCATGAAAAACAACAACACCGTTTGTTTTTTTGATCTGGTCAAGCCCAGAAATTATTTTTCCTTTTTCATAATCTCCAGGATAACCTTCTGAAGCCATAACAACACAAACACTTGATTTATTTTCCCATTCAATTTTTATTTTATCAAGACGCTCTTCTAAAATTGCAGAAAAAATTTCAACTATGTCTGTCTTAAGAAGTGGAAGAACTGCCTGAGTTTCAGGGTCACCAAATCTTACATTGAATTCCAGAACTTTCGGACCTGAGGAAGTAACCATAATTCCTGCGTATATAACTCCTTTATAATCCATTTTTTCATTTCTAAGACCTCTTAAGAAATTCTCAAATATTTGTTTTTTCGCCTGTTTTAGAATTTTTTCTGTTACAACGGGTGCGGGTGCATAAGCGCCCATTCCACCAGTGTTTGGTCCTTTGTCATTGTCAAAAATTCTTTTGTGGTCCTGGGATGAAACCATCAAAGAAATATTCTTACCATCACAGAATGCCATAAGAGATGCTTCTTCACCTTCTAATTTTTCTTCAATGAGAATTCTTTCGCCGCTTGAACCAAATTTTTTCTTAACCATACTGTCTTCAACTGCATCTTTCATTTCATCTATACTGTTACACACAGTAACACCTTTACCTGCACACAACCCATCTGCCTTAACAACCCAGAAATTATTAAATGGTTTTTCGTAAAGAGAATCAATAAACTCAATTGCATCCTCATATTTATCAAAGACCTCAAATTCAGCAGTCGGAATATTATACTTCTTCATAAATGACTTAGCAAACGATTTTGAACACTCAAGAGTACTTGATTTTTTGTCAGGACCAATTATTTTTAGTCCATTTTCTCTAAAAAAATCAACAATGCCATCAGCAAGCGGTTTTTCAGGCCCAACTACTGTCAAATCAATTTTCTTTTCTTTTGCAAATTTGACAATTTCATCAAACCTGTCAAGAGAAATATTCACACATTCGGCCAACTCACTTATACCTGCATTTCCTGGTATGCAGAAAATTTTGTCAACTTTTGGACTCTGTGAAATTTTCCAGACAAGTGTATGCTCTCTACCACCTGAACCAATGACTAAAATTTTCATGAATTGCCTCCATCATAATTTGGAGTTTTTTAATTTCTACTGCATTCCATTTAACAATATGTTGCCTAGTTAATACTTACCAAAATAACTGCCGTTTAAAATGTCCTACATTTTGCTTGTCTCGTCAAAATAAATCTTAGACAAGCAGGCCAATCTTAATAACAACGCAGGTCTGACCCCCACAAAAATAGGAGAACCAAAAAATAAGCACGGCAAGGCCGTGCAACTACAAATTTCTTTTGCAATATTCGACTGCATTATAAAACAGCAAAAAGCCATCTCCAAATTTTGAATTAGGATTATCTCTTGTCCAGTTGGGTGCCTGATAAAAAGAAACAAATCTTTCTGGATGCGGCATCATCCCAAGAACATTTCCTTCAATATTTACAATTCCTGCAATATTTTTAATTGAGCCGTTTGGATTAAAAGGATATCCGCAACCTGTATCACCTTTTTCATCACAATATTGAAATGCAATTTGCCCATTTCTTTCTAAATTATTGAGGGTATCATTTGTATCTGTAACAAATTTTCCTTCCGCATGTGCAACTGGCAACCTTATTATTTCAGGCAAATCAGAAAGCCACAAATTTTTTCTGTTTTTAACTTTAAGATAAACCCATCTACATTCAAATTTTGCAGAATCATTCCAGACCAAACTTACTTTTTGCTTTATACCATCAGAACCCGGCAGAAAACCTGCCTTAACAAGAATTTGAAATCCATTGCAAATTCCTATAACCGGCCTGCGCAAATTTATAAACTTCAAAATTTTATTGTATAACTTAAACTTTAATTCATTTGCAAATATTTTCCCTGCAGATATATCATCTCCGTATGAAAATCCACCTGGTATGGCAAGAATATCATAGTCCAAAATGTCTATTTCTTTTCTCAGTAACTTGTTTATATGGACAATATCTACATCTGAACCCGCTATCTTAAAAGCATGAGCGGTTTCTATATCATTATTTGTTCCTGCTGCTCTTAAAACAATTGTTTTTATTTTTTTAGACATTTTTCAATGTTGACTGCCAGGCATCTTTAAGTTTGTATATGTTTTCATTTATAAGAATTTTTCCGTTTAATCCATAGATAACAAGATTTTCATTATTGGTTACATTGCCAATTTTTGAAAAGATATTTCCTTTCATTATTTCTTGAAATTGTTTTTCTTTTTCAGGCGAAACCTCAACAATAAATCTGCTGTTTGATTCTGAAAACAATAAAGTTATATCATTTGGTCGACCCATATCAGTAACTATATTTTTTAGAGAAACTTCTGCTCCAAAACCACCTGCAAAACACATTTCTGCAATTGCAACTGCAAGCCCGCCTTCTGAACAGTCATGACAGGATTTAACAACACCACTTCTTATTGCAACATTTAATGATTTCATTATTTTTTTTGCTGATATTGGCTCAACTTTTGGGACAGAATTTCCATCAATTCCATATTCATAATATAAATGTGAACCACCAAGTTCATCTTTTGTTATTCCTACAATGTAAATTAGATTTCCTGGCTTTTTAAAATCCATACTGATAACTTTTCTAACATCAGGAATAACAGAAATTGCAGAGATAAGAATGGTCCCGGGGATTGACATCCTCTTTCCCTTTTCATCAACATATTCATTATTCAAACTATCTTTTCCTGAGATAAAAGGGACTTCAAATCCTTTTGCTATGCCATAACATGCCTGTGCAGAACGAACAAGCGTCCCAAGTTGTTTTACATCTTTTGGATTACCCCAGCAGAAATTGTCTAAAAGAGCAGTTCTTTCAATATCTCCACCAACGCATGTAATATTTCTCAGTGCTTCGTCAATTGCTGATGCAGTCATCCAGTAAGGGTCAATAAATCCATATCTTGGATTTATACCATTTGAGACGGCAATACCACAAAATGAATCTAAAATTGGTCTTAAAACACAGGCATCTCCAGGAGAATCTGCTTTTCTACCCTGAAGTGGTTTAAGAATACTTGTCCCCTGAACTTCATGGTCATACTGCCTTATTACCCATTCTTTACTACAAACATTCGGTGAAGCAAGAATTTTTTTAAGTGCTTCAGCGGGATCAATTTTTGAAATTTTTCTAAAATTTGGTTTTCTAAGTTTAGGCGGCTTCCAAATCGCTTTTAAGTGAAATCTTGGCAAACCTTTGTGTAAAAAATTCATATCAAGGTCGCAGACTTTCTCTTTATGATAAAAAATTTCAAGACGACCCGTGTTTGTAAACTCTCCAAGGACAGTTGCTTCAACATCTTCATCAGAAAATATTTTTAAGATCTTTTTCAGGTTCTTTTTTGGAACTGCAAGAACCATTCTTTCCTGTGCTTCTGAAACCCAAATTTCCCATGGAGCAAGTCCTTCATATTTAAGAGGAGCTCTTTCAAGATAAACTCTTGCACCGCAATTTGCACCAAGTTCGCCAATTGCTGATGAAAAGCCACCTGCCCCGCAGTCAGTAATTGCACGATATAAATTTTTGTCTCTTGCCTGAAGCACTGTATCTAATACCTTTTTCTCTACAATAGGATTTCCTATTTGTACAGCAGAAACTTCGGTATCTTTGTCTAAACTTGTGGATGAAAAAGTTGCTCCATGAATTCCATCTCTACCTGTTCTTCCGCCTACTGCAAGTATCAGGTCTCCTGGAAGAACTTTTTTGAAACATTTATCTTTTGGCATAATGCCAACTGTCCCGCAATAGACAAGAGGATTGTAGACATATCCTTTATCAAATAAAACCGCACCATTTGCTGTGGGAATACCCATTCTATTTCCATAATCCCTTACACCAGCAACAACACCTTTGAAAATTCTCCTTGGATGAAGAACATTTTCTTTCAGTTTTTTATAAGGATAATCAATTGGACCAAAACAAAAAACATCTGTGTTTAACACTGGTTTTGCACCAAGTCCAACACCTAAAATATCTCTTATTACACCGCCAATACCAGTTCCTGCTCCGCCATAAGGTTCAAGAGCAGAAGGATGATTGTGTGTTTCAACCTTAAATGCAACACCCCAGTTTTTATTGAACTCAATTATCCCAGCATTATCTTTAAAGACGGAAATACACCATTCTTTGTTTAACTCTTTTGTGACTTTGAAGACCGTCTGTTTAAGTAAATTGTCATAATTTTTAATTTTGAATTTTGAATTTTGAATTTCTTTATATTCTATGATTCCTGTAAATGTTTTATGTTTGCAATGTTCGGACCATGTCTGAGCAATTGTTTCAAGTTCTACATCTGTTGGGTTTCTGCCAATCTTTTTGTAATACTGCTGAATTGCTTTCATTTCTTCAATAGATAGAGAAAGCAAATTTTCTTTGCTTATTCTAAGAAGTTCTTTGTCATCTAAATTCAGAATTTCAATAGTATTTGCTTTTGATGTTTTATTCATATTATTTTGTATGTTTGAACAACTTTGTTAGCAAGAATTTTATCCGCAATCTTTTCTGCTTCTTTTATATTTACACCAACCAATGTATATTTCATACCTGTCCTTACTGAAAAATCTCCTTCAATCCCAAGGTCTTTTATTCCAATTTTTGTTGTATCACCAACAGCGTCTGTAACTCCTTGCTTATACCAGACCTCAACAATATGAGCATTTCTATCTGAAATTTTATGTTTTAAATTTGCAATTTTATATTCCTGAGTTACAGGGTCAATTAAAAGTTTTTCACAAATAGTTTTTATTTGAGATAAATTTAAATTTCCTTCAATCAAATAAAGATAACTTACTTTCAGACCTTTTAATGATTTTATACCAAGGTCAAAAATATCTTTCATCAAATTGTGCGCTAAACCATCAAAAATATTTTCTTTATTAAAAACTTCAATTTTATATTTTCTCATAGAGAAATTCGCATCTTTTGATTATTCTATTATCGCGTGTCCGCCGATGTTTGTGGCGGGCACGCAGGTACACAGTTTTATAAATCAGACAAATAAAAAATCATAATTTCTCAAAAATATTTATCCTACAATTCTATTATATGCTTCTAAATATTTCTCCTGTGTCTTTTTTACAATTCCTTCTGGAAGTTCTGGAACAGGTGGCTCTTTATTCCATTTAATTGATATAAGATAATCTCTGACAAATTGTTTATCAAAAGATTCCTGTGACTGACCCGGTCTATATTTAAGTTTATCCCAGAACCTTGAAGAATCTGGAGTAAGGACTTCATCAATAAGAATCAACTGGTTATCAACAAGACCAAATTCAAATTTTGTATCAGCAATTATAATGTTTTTGTTTTCAGCATATTTAGTTGCTTTCTCATAAATAGAAAGCGAATAATCTCTCAATTTCTCTGCAATATCTTTTCCGACTATATTTTCCATTTCTTCAAAAGAAATATTTCTATCATGGATACCTTTTTCTTCTTTTGTTGCTGGCGTAAAAATTGGTTCCGGCAATTTATCTGACTCTCTTAAGCCAGAAGGTAATTTTATTCCACAGACAATACCAGAATTTTTATATTCCTGCCAGGCACTACCAGAAAGATATCCACGGACAACACATTCAATATTAATTCTTTTTGCTTTTTTAACAATTACAGAACGCTCCCTGAATTCTTCAGGTAGATCCTGTGGCTCTGCAACAATTAAATGATTTGGCACAATATTTTCAACATACTTAAACCAGAAGTTTGACATTTTAGTTAAAATCTTTCCTTTGTCAGGAATAAGTGTTGGCAAAATATAATCAAAACAGGAAATTCTATCAGTTGCAACAATCAGAAGTGCGTCAAAACCATTATATTTTCCAATGTCATAAATTTCACGAACTTTTCCAGAATATATCGGTTTTAAGTTATCAGGGTTCATTAATTTTCCCTAAATCTGTCCTCAACCAATGACAAGATTTTCTTTTTGTGTTCTAATTTTTGCCCATTCCCAGCAGTACTCATAAAGATGAAGTCCTTTACTGCAGGCAATGATTTCTCCATCTTCAACACCAATTTCATTAGCCATAAATTCTTTTACTTTTTGAAGACCACCGATGTTTGAGGGAAAACCACCCCACAGGTCCCACGAGCGAAAATAAAGAATAAAATGAAGTTTACCATATCTTACTCTTGTATCTATGAGCCGTAAACATGGAGGGTCAACAAGTTTTATATCTGATGGCATGCCTATTTCCATTATTGCTTGATTTGTTCCAAAACCCTCTGTCTTATAAATTTTTATTACTTCTTCAATTTGATTTACATTAAGTGGCAACTCTTTGAACTTCTCTATTTTAACTTTAGGGTCAACGAGACGCTCACCATAAGTATAATCCTCTGTTTCTGTTTTTTCACCACTCAAAAGATATGAAAGATAACTGTTTATATATTCCATACTTGTTGGCGCAGGAATTGAACACCCTTCAGGCATAAGTGGTATTGGCTGATGTTTCGGATTTCTTATTCTAACTGTAACAAAATCAAATTCAAGACGACGCTGACCAGCATAACTTCCCCTGTCGATTTTATATACAGTGCCATTTTCCAAAATTGAACAGAGCAATTGAAACCATGCATCGTCAACATCAAAGGCATCAATATATACAGGTTTTAGATGCATTTTTGTCTCCTATTTTTCAAGTTTCAAAACAGGGTTAAATGAGTAAAAATTTTATCTTAGCAAAGCAAGCGTTCAGGAGCCCATCTAATCTTTTTGTGAATTCACCTGATTTTTATTCCCACTCAATTGTAGCAGGTGGTTTTGAACTTATATCATATACAACCCTGTTTACTCCGTGAACTTCATTTATTATTCTATTTGAAATTCTTCCAAGTATATCATAGGGAAGTTTAACCCAGTCAGCAGTCATTGCATCTTGGCTTTGAACAATTCTTAATGCAACAACATTTTCATAGGTTCTTTTATCCCCCATAATTCCAACTGTTTTTACTGGTAAAAGTACAGCAAAACTCTGCCAGATATCAGTAACTGAGATTATTTTGTTTTTAATTGCCTGAGCAATTTCTTCTTCAACAATTCTGTTTGCTTTTCTTACAATATCAAGCCGAGGGACGGTAACTTCACCAAGAATTCTGACAGCAAGGCCTGGTCCTGGAAATGGCTGACATTGAATAATTTCATCAGGAAGACCAAGTTCTTTTCCAAGGACTCTAACTTCATCCTTAAAAAGATATTTAAGTGGTTCAACAAGTTTCAATTTCATTTTTTCTGGAAGACCGCCTACATTGTGATGTGTCTTTATTTTTGCTGAGGGACCTTTAACTGATACACTTTCAATTAAATCAGGATACAAAGTACCTTGAGCAAGAAATTTTACATTTTTTATTTTTTTTGCAACTTCTTCAAAAACACTAATAAATTCTCTGCCAATCCTTTTCCTTTTTTCTTCAGGATCTACTACACCTTTTAGTTTCTTCAAAAACCTTTTCTGTGCATCTACAATTATTAGTCGGTTTCCAAAAATCGGCCTAAAAATTCTTTTTACTCTTTCTTTTTCTCCAAAACGAAGCAAACCATTGTCAATAAAGACACAATAAAGTTGTCTGCCTATTGCCCTGTGTAAAAGTACACTCGTAACAGAAGAGTCAACTCCACCAGACAGAGCAAGTATCACTTTTTCTTTACCAACTGTATTTCTTATTTCTTTTGATGTCTCTTCAAGAAAATTTTTCATTGACCAGTCAGTTTCTAATCTACAAACTTTTGTAAGAAAGTTCCTCAATATATCTTTACCAAACTCAGTATGTTTTACTTCTGGATGAAACTGCAATCCATAAATTTTTTTCTCAAAATTGGCAAAGGCAGAAATCTCAGAATTTGAACTTCTTGCAAGATTGACAAAACCATCTGGAATTGTCTGAAGTTTATCCCCGTGGCTCATCCACACATTTATCTCGTTTGGCAGGCCAGAAAATATTTCATTCTTATTCATAATCTCAAGTTTTGAAAAACCATATTCATGTTTTAGTGCTTTTTTGACTTTTCCACCAAGTAAAAAGTTTATCAATTGCATACCATAACATATTCCAAGTATGGGAACACCCAAATCAAAAATTGAAATATCTACCTTTGGAGAATTTTTATCATAAACACTTGAAGGGCCACCTGAAAGGATTATACCTTGAATCTTTTTTGATGAAATAACATCTCTATTCAAAACAAAATTGTAAGGAACTATTTCACAATATACACCAATTTCTCTTATTGTTCTTCCAATAAGTTGAGTGTATTGGGAACCAAAGTCAAGAATTAGAATCATTTTCCCATGCCAACTTTCTGTGCCCTTTGAATTACTTTTCCTTCTGTCTTTATCTCAGGTGCAACAACCAACTTTACTGTTTGAAGTTCTCTTATGTTTTTAGCACCTACATTTCCCATGCAGGTTCTTAAAGCACCCGCAAGATTTTGTGTCCCGTCATCTGTCTTTGCAGGACCAAGTAAAATTTCTTTTAATGT
>Ga0078972_1010448_pt1 | contig 17333 bp, 16 predicted proteins | sample YelNatPaOPGAMG01_FD_67568 | JGI IMG/M metagenome (GOLD analysis project Ga0078972, IMG submission 67568) | Hot spring thermophilic microbial communities from Obsidian Pool, Yellowstone National Park, USA - OP-RAMG-01 (SPADES assembly) (version 2) | ecosystem: Environmental > Aquatic > Thermal... | reverse complement strand
GAGCATCTGCAGCCCGCGGCGGGCCGCCTCCCCTCCCGCGCCGATGGCCTCGGCAATGGACTGGTTGGGGGCGAGGCGGGCCAGCGCCGGCGATGCCAACACCAACACGGCGCCGCTCTCGGGCGTAGCGTGGTAGAACTGGGGCTCGATCACCCGGCGCACCCCCAACGGTGGCGAGGCAGCCCGCTCGGCGTCGCTGGGGATGGCCTGGCGCAGCCAGGGTGAACTCTCCGGGAAACGGCGCAGGCCATCCGCCTGCGCCAGGTAGGCCAGGGCAGGGCCGATCTGCCCCACGTAGAGGTCGCCATCGCGCAGGATGGCACAGCTCACCCCGGCCACGCCCCGTTGCTCGCGTGGCGAGTTGAGATTCTCCTCGAACAGCCACTCGTTGGCCGCCCGCAGGGCCTGGCTCAAGCCACCGGTCACGGAGCCGGATGCCTGGTAGTACTCGTTCTGGATGATCTCGGACAGGCGCCCCATGGTGTAGGCAGGGTCGGGCAGGCCCCCGAGGACCTCGATGTAGATGTACATCGAGCCGCGCTGCTGCCGCCCCCCGGGCACAGCCCCCCCTTCGACCACCGTCACATTGGGCGGACGGTCCTGGACGAGCCCTTGGCTCACCCCGAAACGGTGCACCGCCGTCTTGAAGCTGGCTTCCATGCTGATGCTCCTCGGCCAATCCCACCCGTGGGGCGGGCTTTCTGGCCCGCCCGGCAGCCTGCCAAGCCTGCCCTACTCCCACTCGATCGTCGCCGGGGGCTTGCTCGAAATATCGTACACCACCCGGTTGACCCCCGGCACCTCGTTGACGATCCGATTGGAGATACGCGCCAGCACCTCGTAGGGCAGGCGCGCCCAGTCGGCCGTCATCGCGTCTTCGGCAGCCACCGCCCGTACGGCCACCACATGGGCGTAGGTGCGTTGATCGCCCATCACCCCCACGCTCTTCAGCGGGGTCAGCACCGCAAAGTACTGCCACACCTGGCGCGCCAGCCCGGCCCGGGCGATCTCCTCGCGCACAATGGCGTCGGCGCGGCGCACCACCGCCAGCCGTTCAGCGGTCACCTCGCCGATCACGCGCACGGCCAGCCCCGGCCCCGGGAAAGGCTGCCGCCAGACCATCTCCTCACTCAGCCCCAAGGCCAGCCCCACCTGGCGCACCTCGTCCTTGAACAGGTTGCGCAGCGGCTCCACCAGCCGGAAGCGGAGCCGTTCGGGCAGGCCGCCGACATTATGATGGCTCTTGATGCGCGCCGCTGCCTTGTGGCCCGGCGCCGCGCTCTCGATCACGTCCGGGTACAGCGTGCCCTGGGCCAGGAAGGCCACCTGCCCCAGCCGGCCCGCCTCCTGCTCAAAGACGTCGATGAAGGTGGCGCCGATGCGCTTGCGCTTCTCCTCCGGATCCTCGACGCCTTTCAGCGCAGCCAGGAACTGGGCGCCGGCGTCGACGTAGCGCAGGTCGAGCCCCAGCGAGGATAGGGCCTGGAGCACCTGCTCGGCCTCCCCCTCGCGCAGGAGGCCGTTGTTGACAAAGACCGCCGTGAGCTGGCTGCCGACTGCCCGCTGTAATAGAGTCGCCGTCACCGCCGAATCCACTCCGCCGGAGAGGGCGCAGAGCACCCGTTCGCGGCCGATCTCCTGGCGCAGGCGCGCCACTGCCTGCTCGATGAACGAGGCCGGCGTCCACGAGAAGCTGCAGCCGGCGAGCCGGCACAAGTTGGCGATGATCTCCTTGCCCCGCGGGGTATGCACCACCTCGGGGTGGAACTGCAGGCCGTAGATGCGGCGCGCCGGGTCGCCCATGGCGGCCACGGGGGTGTTGGCCGTATGGCCCAGGCGTTCAAAGCCCGCAGGCAGCGCCACGATGCGGTCGCCGTGGCTCATCCACACATCGAGCTCGTGGCCCAGGCCTGCGAAGAGCGGTGCATCGGGCGCGTCGATCTCCAGGCGCGCCGGCCCGTACTCCCGTTCGCCGGCCGCAGCCACCTGCCCCCCCAACTGCTGGGCCATGAGCTGCATGCCGTAGCAGATGCCCAGCACCGGCCAACCCGCCTCGAGGATCCCCGGCTGCAACTGCGGTGCCCCCGGGTCATAGACGCTGGCCGGCCCGCCGGAAAGGATGAGCCCGCGCGGGCTGAGCCGCCTCAGTTCCTCCAGCGAGACGTCGTAGGGCACCAGCTCTGAATACACCTGGCACTCGCGCACGCGCCGGGCGATGAGCTGGCTGTACTGCGAGCCAAAGTCGAGCACAACGATGGTTTCGGGTGGGCGCTCGGTCACGGTACACTCCAATCGGGTAGCGGGCGGTCGGCCGCGGTCAGCGGTCAGTAGTCAGTGGTCAGTGGCCCGTTGCCGCCCAAGACGAGAAGCGCCCTACGGTAATCGACTGACCACCCGCCACTGACCACTGACTAATCCGCAAACACAATCCGGCCATCGTCCATGCTGGTGATGGTGACGAGGGCTTCGATGGGCACGCCGTGGTGCCGGAGCGCCTCGCGCCCACCTTCGAACGACTTTTCGATGACGGCGCCGATGCCCACCAGCGTGGCCCCGGCATGCTCCACAATGCGGATCAGGCCGGCAATCGTCTGGCCGCTGGCCAAAAAGTCGTCGATGACCAGGACGCGGTCGGCGGCCGAGAGCGTCTCGGGCGAGACAAAGAGCTCGACCATGCGGCCCTTGGTGTGCGAGGGCGCCGTCTCGCGGAAGGCCTCGGGCGGCATGGTCACCGGCTTGACCTTGCGCGCATAGACCACCGGCACGCCCAACGCCAGCGCCGTGGCCAGGGCCGGCGCAATGCCCGAGATCTCGGCGGTCAGCACCTTGGTCGCGCCCCGGGCACCGAAGCGGCGTGCCAGCTCCTCGCCGGCGGCCATCATCAAGCGCGCATCGACCTGGTGGTTGATAAAGGTATCGACCTTCAGAATGCCGTGGCCGAGGTTGCGGCCCTCGGCGATGATCCGCTCACGTAGTTCCCGCATGATCGCTCGAGCCCTCCCTTTGTTGCCGTGGACACCCCGCCCGCTGCTTTACAACTTCTCGGATTATACCCTACTGGCGGAGGCGTTACAAGTGCCCCTGGGCTGCGCCCCAGGCCTTTTTCAAGGTCCCGCCTATGTCACCCTGAGCAGCTTCTGCGGGCCGCCCAACGTGGCGAACGCTGGCCTGCGAAGGGTCCGGGCTACACATAACGCCGACTTTGCGCCCCGGGGCATAGGTGCATCCCAAAGGTGCAGACCTTTGCCGGATTTCTTCCTTCAAGCACAACATAAGGATGCGTTCCATTATGCACAAGGCAGGAGTTTGACAGACTGCGTCGAGTCTTGTATACTTTGCCCACCTCAGACCGCAGGATGACTTGAGGGGAGTCAACGTTGTCCGACCGTAAGACGGGCGCTGAAGGTGACGAGAAAAACCCCGGAATGAGGGGCATCATCCGTCCGTTGGCGCTGGCCTCGCAGCTGGGCGTGACGATGGGGTTGTTGACGGTCGCTACGGTCTTGGCCAGCCTCTTTCTCGGGTCCTGGGTCGATCGACAGCTCGGGACCCGGCCCCTCGTAACCCTCGTGTTCGTCCTTGTGGGCGTGCTGGTCGGCATGTTGGGCACCATCAACCTTGCGCAAGCAACGCTCAGGGAGCTCAACTCGGCCTCCGCCCGCAACGAGACGCCGCGCGCCGCCTTCTCCGTACGCGATCTTGGCCGCGCCCTCCTGCTCGTAGCTCAGTTGGCTCTGGTAACCCTGATTCCCATCGGCCTGGGCCTGGCCTTGGGCCTTTGGCTGGACCAGGCGACGGGCTCGCGGCCGGTATTCACCATCGCGCTGGCCCTTGTCAGCGCGACCGCTTCGCTGGTGGCGGTCTTCTTCGTTACCGGGCGTGCCAGCCGGCGCGCCGGCCCCAAATCCTAGGAGGCCACTTTGTTCAGGAAACCCACGTTCTGGCTGGTGGTGGCAGTCGTTGTGGCCCTGGCGCTCGACCTGGTGTACATGGTGGCCCACCCCTTTGGCATCAAGATCGACGTCCCCGCGATCTCTCTGGCCGCCGAAGAAGTGACCCACGTGGGCCCCCTGAAAGTGACCAACACGCTGATCGCCTCCTGGGTCACCATGGTCGTGCTCCTGGTGGTCGCCTTCCTGGGCACCCGCAAGATGGAGCTGGTGCCGCGCGGCCTGCAGAACGCCCTCGAATTCGTGATCGAAACCCTCTACAATCTGGTGCAGGGCACGGTAGGGGCGCACGCGGCGCTGGTCTTCCCCACCATCGCCACCCTCTTCCTCTTCATCATCGTGTCCAACTGGATGGGGCTCCTGCCCGGGTACCTCAGCCTCGTGGTCTACAAGGCGGTGGAGGGCGGGCATGAGCTGGAGAAGGTCTCGCTCCTGCGCTCGGCCAACACCGACCTGAACACCACTCTGGCCCTCGCCATCAGCTCCGTGGTCATGAGCCAGGTGTACGGCATCATGGTGGTAGGCTTCCCGCGCTATTTCCTGCGCTTCTTCAACATCCGCCGCTACATCGCTTTCTTCAAAGGCCTGGGTGGCCGCGGCCCGCGCCAGGGGTTCGGCGGCCTGTTCATGGGCATCATCGACCTCTTCATCGGCATCCTGGAGCTGTTCGACGAGTTCACCAAGATCATGTCCTTCGGCTTCCGGTTGTTCGGCAACATCTTTGCCGGCGAAGTGCTCCTGGGTGTGATGGTCTTCCTGCTGCCCTTCGTGGCTTCCCTGCCCTTCCTGGGCCTGGAGCTGTTCGTCGGCTTTATCCAGGCCTTTGTCTTTGCCGTCCTGTCGACCGCCTTTATCGCACAGGCTACGGCCCATCATGGTGACGAAGCCGAGGCCCACGCGCCGGCGGAGCATGCGGCGCCACAGCCTCAGGCTGCATCGAGTGTATCATAGGAAGTCGATCCGCGAGACCCAGAAAAGGAGCCTGGAATGAGCGCTGAAGTCATCAAGAACATTGCAGCAGGTCTGACCATCGCCATCGGCGGCATGTTGCCGGCGTGGGCCATCGGCCGTTTCGGCGCCGAGGCCATGCGCTCGCTGGGCAGGAACCCGGAGAGCGCCGGCTCGATCTCGTCGAACCTGATTGTGACCATCGCCTTCGCCGAAGCGATCGCGATCTATGCCCTGGTGGTCGCCCTGGCGATCAAGTTCGTCTAGAGGTGCCTGCGTTGGCGCCCGCCCCGCCGGCTCGCCTCGATCGAGATGGGTCCGGCAGGCCGGTACGGGCTGGGGCAGCCGTCCATGAGAAGAGGAGCGAGCATTGGAGAAACTAGGCATCGACGCAGGCGTATTGATCGCGCAGTTGGTCAATTTCTTCCTCCTGCTGGCCCTGCTGACCCTGGTCCTCTACCGCCCGGTGACCAAGATGCTCCGCGAGCGCAGTGAGCGCATCGCCAAGGGGCTGCTCCAGGCCGAGTTGGCCGAAAAGCGGGCGGCCCAGGCCGAGGCCGAGTATCAGAAGCGCGTGGAGGAGGCCCGGCGCGAGGCCCAGGCCATTGTCGCCCAGGCGAGGGAGAACGCCGAAAAGGAGCGCCAGGCCATCCTGGCCCGCGCCCAGAGCGAGGCCCAGGAGCTGCGCGCCCGCACCGAGCAAGAGCTGGAGCGCGAGCGCCGCGAGGCCCTGCAGGCCCTGCAGGAGCAGGTGGCCGACCTGGCCATCGATGCTGCCGGGCGCGTGCTGGGGCAGGCGGTCGATAGCGCGGCCCATCGCCGGCTGGTGCGCGAGTTCCTCAGCCAGTTGGAGCAGCCATCATGAGCGCGGCAAGTTGGGATAGCGAGCTGGCCAGCCTGGCCGACAAGCTCGGCCAGGGCGGCACCATCAGCGCAGCTCAGGCTGATCTCCTCAAGAACCTGGCCTCTGAAGTCGGGGCGCTGCTGCGCGAGCGGGGCAGTGGCCGCGGCCGCGAGATGGTGGTCCGCACCGCTGTGCCCCTCACCCCCGAGGAGCGCGCCGAGTTCGAAAAGGCCCTGGCAAGGCGCTTCGGCCCCGGGTACAGGGTAGTGTTCGAAGAGGACCCTCAGGTGCTGGGCGGCGTCTGGCTGCGCGTGGGCGACCGCATTGTCGATGGCAGTTTGCGCGGCCGCCTGGAGGCCCTGCGCAAGCGGATGGGCACGTAAAGCGTGCAACGCAAAACGTAAGGGCTGGCTCCGGAGGGGATCACTGCCGGGGCATACCTATCACGTTTTACGCGTTACGTTTTACGTCTCGCGTATCAAGGCGAAACGGAGGGTGCGAGGCGTGGTAATAGGCGCGGACCAAATCGCCGCGGCATTGAGGCAACAGATCGCTGCTTTTGAACCCACCATCCGCACGCTGGAAGTGGGCTCCGTGCTCGAGGTGGGCGACGGCATTGCCCGCATCGACGGCCTGCCCAGCGTCATGGCCAGCGAAATCGTGGTGTTCGAGAACGGCGTGATGGGCGTGGCCCTGAACCTCGAAGAGCACTGCGTGGGCGCCATGATCCTGGGCGACTATACCGGCCTGCGCGAGGGCACGCTGGTACACGGGACGGGGCGGATCGTGTCGGTGCCCGTGGGCGAGGCGCTGGTGGGCCGGGTGGTCAACGCCCTCGGCCAGCCGCTCGATGACAAAGGCCCCATCGTCACCGACCGCACACGCCCGGTCGAGCGCATCGCCCCGGGCGTTATCGTGCGCGAGCCGGTGAACAGGCCGGTGCAGACCGGGCTCAAGGCCATCGATACCATGATCCCCATCGGCCGCGGCCAGCGCGAGCTCATCATCGGCGACCGCCAGACCGGCAAGACGGCCATCGCCCTCGATACCATCATCAACCAGCGCAAGGGCGACATGGTCTGCATCTATGTCGCCATCGGGCAAAAGCTCTCCAGCGTGGCCCAGGTGGTCTCCACCCTGGAGCGCTATGGCGCCATGGACCACACCATCGTCGTGGCCGCTTCGGCGTCGGACCCGGCCTCGCTGCAGTACCTGGCCCCCTACGCCGGCTGCGCCATGGGCGAGGAGATCATGGAGTCGGGCGGCGATGCCCTGATCATCTACGACGACCTCTCCAAGCACGCCTGGGCCTACCGCCAGATTTCGCTGCTCCTGCGGCGCCCGCCCGGGCGCGAGGCCTACCCCGGCGACATCTTTTACCTGCACTCGCGCCTGCTCGAGCGCGCGGCCAAGCTGAACCGCGAGCACGGCGGCGGCTCGCTGACCGCCCTGCCCATCATCGAGACGCAACTGGGCGACCTGACGGCCTATGTGCCCACCAACGTGATCTCGATCACCGACGGGCAGATCTACCTGGAGAGCGATCTCTTCTACTCCGGTGTACGCCCCGCAGTCAACGTGGGCCTCTCCGTGTCGCGCGTGGGCGGCAGCGCCCAGACCAAGGTGATGCGCCAATGCGCCGGCCGCCTGCGCCTCGACCTGGCCCAATACCGCAACGTGGCCGCCTTTGCCCAGTTCGGTTCCGACCTCGACAAGGCCACCCGCGCCCAGCTCGACCGCGGCCTGCGCACCACCGAGGTGCTCAAACAGCCCCAGTACGAGCCAATGCCGATGGAGCACCAGGTGGCCATCGTCTACGCCGTGACCCACGGCTTTCTCGACGACGTGCCGGTCGAACAAGTCCGCGCCTTCGAGGCTGCCTTCCACCGCTACCTGGATAGCCAGCAGACCGACCTGCTGCGAGCCATCGCCACCGGCCAGGCCATGACCGCCGAGGTGGAGGCTGCGTTGCAGGCGGCGATCCAAGAGTTCAAGACGATTGGGAGCTAGCCTTTGGCCACGCTGCGCGAGATCCGCAAACGCATCCGGAGCGTCCAGAACATCTCCAAAGTGACCAGGGCCATGCAGACGGTCTCGGCATCGCGCATGCGCCGGGCCCAGCTCATGACCCTGGCCACGCGGCCCTACGCCGACAAATCGTGGGAGGTGTTGGGCCACCTGGCCGGCCGCCTGTCGCCCGAGCAGCGACGGGCGCTGCCGCTCCTGGCGCCCCGGCCCGTGCACGCCATCGAAGTGCTGCTCATCGCGGGCAGCCGTGGCCTCTGCGGCGGCTACAACCACAATGTGGTCAATGCGGCGATCGATTTTGCCGCCCAGCAGACGGTCCCGGTGCGCTTTGTCACCGTGGGGCGCAAAGCGCGCGAGTACCTGGCGCGCTATGGCCGTGAGATTGTGGCCGATTTCGACCTGCCCGACCCGCCCAGCGCCGACGATGCCCGCCCCATCGCCCGTCTGGTGTGCGATGACCTGGAGCGCGGCGCCGCCGACCAGGTCTGGCTGGCCAGCACCCAGTTCGTGAGCACCATGACCCAGCGGCCTCAGGTGCGGCTCCTCCTGCCCATCCAGGCTGTTGGCGGCGCCGAGACGGCCTCTGCAGGCGTGCCGTACATCTTTGAGCCCGACGCGGAGTCGATCCTCGAGCCCATGCTGCGGCGCTTCCTGGACCTGCAGGTCTACCGCGCCCTGCTCGAGGCGCTGGCGAGCGAGCACTCGGCGCGTATGGTCGCCATGCGCAGCGCCACCGACAACGCGCTGCGCCTGATCGACGAACTGACGCTGGGCTACAACAAGGCCCGCCAGGAAGCCATCACCAAGGAGTTGATCGACATCGTCGGCGGCGCCGCGGCTCTGGCGCAGACGAGAGTGTAGGCGCGGCATGTTGCCGCGGGGCCGCACTGCCCCGACCGGGGATGCGCACCCTGCCGCAGAATGCGGCGCCATGCCCCCAACCGTAGGCGCGGCATGTTGCCGCGGGGCCGCACATCGCGGGCAAACGCGACGCGCCACGACGCCCTGATCACTGACTGCTTCTGGAGGAATACGGATGGCCAAGGGAACGCGCGGTAGCATCAAGCAGGTCGTTGGACCGGTGGTTGACCTCGCCTTTCCGCCTGAGGCTCTGCCTGCCATTTACAGCGCCGTCGAGATCCCGCGGCCCAACTCGGCGCCGCTGGTGGTAGAGGTAGAGCAGCAACTGGAGAACGGCTGGGTGCGCTGCGTGGCGATGGATACCACCGACGGCCTGCGCCGGGGCATGGAGGCGATCGACACGGGTGAGCCGATCAAGGTGCCCGTGGGCCCCGCCACCCTGGGCCGGCTGTTCAACGTCCTTGGCCAGCCCCGCGACGAACAGGGGCCGGTGCAGGCCCAGGAGTACTACCCGATCCACCGACCGGCGCCCGCCTTCGAAGAACAGGCCACCGAGACGCAGATGTTCGAGACCGGCCTCAAGGTCATCGACCTCATCGCCCCCTTCACCAAGGGTGGCAAAACCGGCGTCTTTGGCGGCGCCGGCACCGGCAAGACAGTCATCATCTACGAACTCATCCGCAACATCGCCTACGAGCACGGCGGCTTCTCCGTCTTTGCGGGCGTGGGCGAGCGCAGCCGCGAGGGCAACGACCTGTGGCACGAGATCCGCGAGGCCGGCGTGCTCGACAAGACGGCCCTGGTCTTTGGCCAGATGAACGAGCCCTCCGGCGTACGCCTGCGGGTGGGCCTGACCGGGCTGACCATGGCCGAGTACTTCCGCGACCAGGGCAAGGACGTCCTCCTCTTTATCGACAACATCTACCGCTTCGTGATGGCGGGCATGGAGGTGTCGGCCCTCTTGGGGCGCATGCCCTCCGCTGTGGGCTACCAGCCCACCCTGGCCACCGAGATGGGCGCCCTGCAGGAGCGCATCACCTCCACCCGGCGCGGCTCGATCACCTCGGTGCAGGCGGTCTATGTGCCTGCCGATGACTACACCGACCCCGCCCCGGCCACAACCTTCGCCCACCTCGATGCCACCGTGGCCCTCGACCGGGCCATTGTCGAGCAGGGCCTCTACCCTGCCGTCGACCCGCTGGCCTCGACCTCGCGCATCCTCGACCCCAGGATTGTCGGGGAGGAGCATTACCTGGTGGCACGGGGTGTGCAGCAGGTGCTGCAGCGATACAAGGAGCTGCAGGATATCATCGCCATCCTGGGCATCGAGGAACTGAGCGAGGAAGACCGGCGCACCGTGGGCCGGGCACGGCGCATCCAGCGTTTCCTGTCGCAGCCCATGTTCGTGGCCGAGCAGTTCACCGGGCGGCCCGGGCGCTATGTGCCCATCCGCGAAACCGTGCGTGGCTTCAAGATGATCCTGGAAGGGCAGCTCGACGATATCCCAGAGCAGGCGTTCTACATGGCCGGCACCATCGACGAAGTGATCGAGTCCGGGCGGAAGATGGCGGCGTAGAACAGGGCTTTTTCAAAATCCCGTCTACGTCACCCTGAGCAGGTTCTGCGGGCTTCACAACGCGGCGTATGCTGGCCTGCGAAGGGTCCGGGCTACACATAACGCCGACTTTGGACGGCGTAGAACGCGCCACGTTTTACGCATGACGCAAACTGGAGTATCATTACATGGCTCAAATGCGGGTGGAAATTGTGACCATGGAGCGCCTGGTCTATGCCGACGATGTGGATGTGGTCCTGGCGCCGGGCGTCATGGGGCAGTTGGGCATCCTGCCCAAACATGCGCCGCTGATCACCCGCCTGAGCTGTGGGGAGCTGGTGGCCCGCAAGGGGGGCCACGAGGAGGCCTTCGCCATCGGTGGGGGCCTGATGGAAGTCTTGCCGGATCGGGTCGTGGTGCTGGCCGACAGCGCCGAGGCGGCAGCCGAGATCGATGTGCGGCGTGCCGAGGCAGCCCGCCAGCGGGCGGTCGAGCTGATGCGGCAGCGGCTGGAACGAGTCGATTACGTCCGGGCCGAGGCGGCGTTGCGACGCTCTCTGACCCGTTTGCGCGTGGCGCGGCGGCGTGCGCCCAAGACGAGGCCGCTGACCGGCGAGACTCTCGGCGACGATTAAGAGCACCGGCCGGGCCGGCCGGCACCGCCTGACGGGCCCGGTGGCGGGATCGCCCGGGCGCTCTGGAGCCCCTGAGACCATCCGGACAGGCTCTGGGAACACTGACCCTGCCCGTGTATCGCACACTGGTGGGCTGCTGCGCGGGCCCCGCGAGGGGCAAAGCAGGGCGTTGCGGCGCCCTCGGCTTCGCGGCGGGGCAATTGGCGGCCTACTGAAGAGGGAAGGGGTGTCCTGGGTAGCCATGTCGTATATTATCGTTGAGGGGCGAGTTCCCCTTCAAGGTGAGGTCATCGTCGGAGGGGCCAAGAATGCCGCGCTGCCCATTCTGGCTGCGACGCTGCTGACCGCCGACGAATGCTATATCGAGAACGTACCGCACATTCAGGATATTCTGTCGATGGCCCAGGTGCTGACGGCCCTGGGCGCTGAACTGCGTTGGCTCGACAACAACACCCTGCTCGTGCGCGCGCGGGACCTCAATTCCCCCCAGGTTCCCGCGGCTCTGGCCACCCGCATGCGCGGCAGTTTCCTGGTCATGGGCCCGCTCCTGGCACGCTTCGGGCAGGCCGAAGCGCCGCACCCCGGCGGCTGCGCCATCGGTACCCGGCCGGTGAGCGTGGACCTCAAAGGCTTCCAGGCGATGGGCGCCCAGGTGGAACGGCAGGACGGCGCATACCGGGCACGCGCCCCCCATCTCTGGGGCGAACGGCTTTCGCTGGACTATCCGAGCCACACCGGCACCGAGAACCTGCTGATGGCTGCAACGCTCGCCCGCGGCACGACCGTCATCGAGAACGCCTCGGTCGAACCCGAAGTGGTGGACCTGGCCCACTTTCTCAACTCGCTGGGCGCGCGCATTTACGGCGCCGGGACCGGCATCATCCAGGTGGAAGGGGTCGAAAAGCTCCACGGCACAGCCTTCCGCGTGATGCCCGACCGCCTGGAGGCCGGCACTTTCGCCCTCGGCTGCGCGGTGACGGGGGGCACTGTGGTCATGAATGCTGCAGTCGGCCCCTACCTGGGGGCGCTGACCAGCAAGTTGCAGGAAGCGGGCGTTGATGTTAGAATCGACGCCGAGCACTATGTGGTGCGCAGCGCCGGCCGCCTCAAGGCCGTCGACATCCAAACCTTCCCCTACCCCGGCTTCCCGACCGATCTCCAGGCGCCGTTTGCCGTCATGGCCACGCAGGCGGAGGGCGAGAGCACGATCCACGAGACGATGTACGACGACCGCCTGCATTACGTCGACGAGTTGCGCCGCATGGGCGCACGCATCCAGGTGCGCGGGCAGACGGCCATTGTGCAGGGCCCGACCCCACTGAAAGGGGCCGAGGTGCGGGCGCTTGATATCCGCTCCGGCGCCGCGGTGGTGTTGGCCGCACTGGCGGCCGAAGGGCGGACAACGATCTCCGACGTGCACTACATCGACCGCGGCTACGAGGGGATCGACCGCAAGCTGGTGGGCCTGGGCGCCCGGGTCAAGCGCACCGACAACAAAGACGAGCCACTCGGTGACGTGCCTCTGGCCAACAGGCGCGAGGCCGGTGTGCCCCCACGCGAGGCCCCGATCGAGCGGCCGCGCGATGCGCAGCCCGGCGCATTGGCATACTGACCGGGGGGCGCAGCAGCTTGACGCCTGCTCCACGACGGGCAGGGCCCCGGCTGGCCACTGCCCACCGCACGGAAAGAGCTGTCTATCGAACCTTGCCTCAGCCAGGGGCTGCCACCTCTGACGCCTGAGAGCCCGTCCGACACCCAAGGGGATGAACCCCCGCCGCCGCTCCGGCCGGCCGAGGGCCATCCCTGCAGCCTGACGGATAGGGCTTGACGCTCCGGTTCACAGTGGGAGGACTGATGTTCGCTCGGCAAGTCGGCATCGATCTGGGGACGGTTAGCATCCTCGTCTATGTGCGCGGCAAAGGCATCGTGCTCCAAGAGCCCTCAGTCGTGGCCATTTCCGTGCGCGACAACCGCATCATGGCCGTCGGCAACGAGGCCCACAGCATGCTGGGGCGCACGCCCGAGACGATCGAGGTCCTGCGGCCGATGCGCGAAGGCGTCATCGCCGACTATATCGTCACCGAGAAGATGCTGAACCACTTCATCCGCAAGGTCTGCGGCCGCGTGCATTTCAAGCCGACGGTCATGGTGAGCGTGCCGGTGGGCGTGACGAGCGTCGAGAGCCGTGCCGTGCGTGACGCCGCCCTTGCAGCCGGCGCGCGCGAGGCCTTCCTCATCCCCGAGCCCTTAGCGGCGGCCCTGGGCGCCGGTCTGCCGGTGGGCACGCCTACCGGCAATATGGTCGTCGATATCGGCGGTGGCACCTGCGAAGCCGCCGTCATCTCGGTCAACGGCATTGTGGTGGCCAGCTCGGTGCGCACCGGCGGCTGCAAGCTCGACGACGCCGTGGCCGCCTTTGTCCGGCGCAAGTACAACCTGCTCATCGGCGACCAGACGGCCGAAGAGATCAAAATCGCCATCGGCAGCGCCCTGCCGCTGGAGCAGGAGCTCACCATGGAGGTGCGCGGGCGCGATCAGGTGGCCGGCTTGCCCCGCACCATCCAGGTCACCTCGTCCGAGATCACCGAGGCCATTGCTGAGCCGCTCGCCGCCATCGTCAACAACGTGCGCGCCGTGTTGGAAAAAACGCCCCCCGAGCTGGCCTCCGACATCATCGACCGCGGCATGGTCATGACCGGAGGCGGTTCGCTGCTGCGCAACATCGACCGCTTCCTGACCCGCCACACCGGCGTGCCCTGCCACGTGGCCGAGAACCCTATCGCCTGTGTGGCTCTGGGCGCCGGCAAAGCCCTGGAGATGATCGATATCCTGCGGCGCACCTTGCCCGCCGCCTGAACAGGCAGAACGAGGGGGGATGGGGTGCACACCCCATCCCCCCTCGCTTTCCAAATGGCACCCTCCCCGCGCCGTCATTGCGAGGAGGCGGCTCCTTCGCCCCAGCTCAGGACAAGCTCCGCCGCCGACGAAGCAATCTCCAAATCGCGAGTTGGGGATTGCTCCGCTTCGCTCGCCATGACGCCCGGGGCGCTACTCCCCCACCAGGTCCAGGTAATAGCTCATGCTCTGCAGGCCCACCACCGGGTCGATGGAGTGCACGCGCACCTCAGGCGGCAGGTTGAGGTTGATCGGCGCATAGTTGAGGATGGCGCGGATGCCGCCGCGGACCATGCGCTCGGCCACGGCCTGGGCGTGGGGCGCCGGTACGGCGAGGATGCCGATGCGCACGTGCCCGGCCTGGATCGTCTCCTCCAGCTCGGCCACATTGCGGATCGTCAGCTCGCCCATGGGCTTGCCGATCTTGGCCGGGTCATTGTCGAACACCGCCACCACCCGGTAGCCCCAGCGCTTGAACCCGGCGTAATTGGCGATGGCGTGGCCCAGGTCGCCGGCGCCCACCAGCACCATATCCCAGTGCCGATCCACCTGCAGGATGCGCCGCAACTGGTCGCGCAGGTATGGTACCTCGTAGCCCATCCCCTGCTTGCCGAATTCGCCAAAGTACGAGAGGTCCTTGCGGATCTGGGCGGAGCTCATGCCCAACATCTCGCCGAGCTCTTGCGACGACGTGATCAGGTGGTTCGCCTCGATCAGCCTGGTGAGGGCCCGCAGGTAGAGCGGCAAGCGGCGGACGACGATCTCTGGCACATCCGTCGAAGCCATGGAATCCTCCTCACTCCTGTGTGGCCGGCTCTTCCTCTCCCTCAGCAGCCACAGCCGCACCGCCGCGCTGATGGCGGTAGATGAGGATACTGCCGAAGAGGAGCACGACGCCGATCGCCACCCACTGCGCCGTGGGCACGCCGCCGATCTTCCAGGCGTCGGGGCGCTGGAACTCGACGAAGAAGCGGCCCAGGGCATAGAGCACGCCGTACAGCAGGAACAGATCGCCGCTCATCAGGCGCTTCCGCGCCTTGCGGCTCAGGAAGAACAGGAGGCCAAACGCTGCCAGGTTCCACAGCGACTCATAAAGGAAGGTGGGATGGAAGCGTTCGTACTGCTCAAACCCGGGCAGGCGGTTCTCAGGAGCGATGTAGATGCACCAGGGCAGGTTGCACGGATAGCCGTAGAGCTCCTGGTTGAAAAAGTTGCCCCACCGGCCGATCGCCTGGGCCAGGGCCAGGCCGGGCGCCGCATAGTCGGCCCAGCGGAGGAAGCTCAGCTTCTGCCAGCGACAGTAGATCCACAGGCCCAGCGCGCCGCCCGCCACCGCCCCATAGATGCCAAAGCCCTGCATGCGCAGGCCAAAGATCTCGCCGGGGTGAGCCATGTAGTAGGGCAGGCTCGAGACCACGTGGTAGAGCCGGGCACCAATCACGCCCAGAAGCAGACAGAGCAAGAGTGCGTTCCACACGTGCTCGGGGTCGTCACCCTCCCGCTGCGCCTGCCGCGCTGCCAGCCAGGCCGCAGCGAGGGCGCCGGTAACGATCAGCACCCCATACCAGTAGATGGCGATGGGGCCGATCTGCAAGAGCACACGACTTGGCATACCCCCTCCTGAGAGTCCCTCCCAACGACCGACACGTGCAACGAACATGCATTATAGGCGAGGAGAAGGCAACTGTCCACTGGCAGTCACTACAACACTCAACCCGCCCCGACGCTTCGCCGCACTGTAGGTTGCATTTGTGTTACAACACAAATTCCCGTAAACTGGAGCCGCCGATGAACTCGCGCAGCAGCGAGTTGTCGGGCACGGCCTCGGCAGGCCAGGGCAGGATCCACTCCAGGAAGGAGAGGAGCCTTCGCGCCTCGGCATACTCCATCGTGCCCGGCTCGATCTGGGCCAGGAGCGGCTCGACCAGGGGCTTGAGCACCGCCAGCTCGTAGACCAGGGCCGAGTTGAACATCACATCGGCGGTCTCCTGGTAAGGAAAGATGTTGTGCCGTTCGCCACGGGTAACGGCATCCCAGCGCGAGATCGTGGCCTGCGCGCTGTAGCCCCGATATTGGGCATCGCGCACGATGCGCCGCAGCAGGCGTGTATCGGTGGTGGGCACACGGTTGTGGGCATCGATGTTGAGCTGGGTCAACGCCGACACGTAGATGCGGAAGACGCGCTCGGGCGGCAGCCCCGGCAGCAGGTCGGGGTTGAGCCCGTGAATGCCTTCGGCCAGGATAACCTGGTCGCTGCTGATGGCAACCTCGGGGCCCGGGCAGCGCTTGCCCTGAGCAAAATTGTAGGTGGGCAACTGCACCCGCTTGCCCGCCAGCAGATCGGCCACCTGCCGGTTGAGGAGCTCCAGGTCCACAGCCTGCAGGCATTCGAAATCATACTCGCCGTTCTCGTCGCGGGGCGTCTCATCGCGATCGACGAAATAGTCGTCGATGGCCAGGGCCAACGGCCGTACCCCATTGGCAATGAGCTGAATAGCCAGGCGCTTGGCCAGGGTCGTCTTGCCCGAGGAGGAGGGCCCGGCAATGAGGACCAGGCGTGCCTGCTGGCGGCGCCAGGCGATCTCCCGGGCGATCTCGGCGATGCGCTGCGAGTGGAGCGCTTCGGCTACCAGGATCACTTCGCGCATGCGGCCGCTTTGGATGGCCTCGTTCAGCCCGCCCACATCGCCGACGTGCAGCAGTTCCAGCCATTCCTCATACTCGCGGAACACCCCCGCCAGGCGGGGATACTCGCGCAACACCGGCAGGGTGGTAGGCGCCTCGCGACGTGGGAAGAGCAGGATCAGCCCCGGCGGGCACAGGCTGAGGCCGAACTTGCCGAGATAGCCGGTCGAGGGCACCATGTAGCCATAGTAATAGTCATAGAGGCCACGCAGCCGGTAGACGTGCAGGTAATTCTTCTGCCGGAAGCGCAGCAGGCGGACCTTATCCTGGTAGCCCTGGCGCTCAAAGATGGCGCGTGCCTCCTCCAGAGGAATGCGGCAGCGCTCGATGGGCTCGTCGGCCTGCACAATCTCGCGCATGCGCTCCTCGAGCTCGCGCACCTCGCGCGCCGTCAGCGGCGGCCGGTTGCGCACTTCACAGTAGAGGCCGCTCAGGGTGAGCGAGTGGTCCACGACCACCTGAGCTCCCGGAAAGAGCTCGTGGGCGGCCACAACCAGGAGGAACGACAGCGCGCGCTGGTAGATGCGCAGCCCGTCGGAAGCGGTGATGGAGATGGGCACGACGGCACAATCGCTCTCGATGGGGCAGCTCAACTCGCGGAGTTTGCCGTTCACCATGGCGGCCACAACGGGGATGGCCGGCGCCGGGTCGGCCGCGCGGACGAACTCGGCCAGCGGTGTGCCCAGTGGGGCCTCAAAGATGCGACCGTCGGGGAAGCGAGCCTGCACGGTGGTGCGCGGGGCCGCAGGCCAGACCTTTGCCGCGCCAGGCCCTATCTCGCTCATCGATCCTGCATCCTTGTCTATGGGTCCTATCCCTGCCCAGAAATGCGGGGGTTCTATTATAGGCGGACCGCTCACCCTGACAAGTCGGCCTTTGCCAGGGTAGATCCCAGAAGCGTTGGCGTACCTTCTGGGTGTCGGAGAAGGCGC
>Ga0078972_1010442_pt1 | contig 17346 bp, 13 predicted proteins | sample YelNatPaOPGAMG01_FD_67568 | JGI IMG/M metagenome (GOLD analysis project Ga0078972, IMG submission 67568) | Hot spring thermophilic microbial communities from Obsidian Pool, Yellowstone National Park, USA - OP-RAMG-01 (SPADES assembly) (version 2) | ecosystem: Environmental > Aquatic > Thermal... | reverse complement strand
GCCGTTGATTTTTCCCTGCATGGGTGCTGCAAGATGGTCCCGCAAATATGGGACGACAAAACCGGCGGTCACAGACCGCCGCTACAGAACGCAGAATGTTTTGGAGCGCGGTGGCAGAACGAGCAGCGGCGAGCGGCGACACCGCTTTGGGCCGGAGATTTCACAAGCTTGCAGTGCTGGTGCGACGAAACAATTGTGCCGCAACCCGCATTGCGGAAAAAGCATCGATTTCATACTCGGCAGGATGTTACCTGCAATTTGTGCGCCAGAAGTTTGTCCTGCAGCAGCGGGATTGCGATACAGCAGACTTGGAAGCCTGTGCCAAGTAAAACGTGTGAAAAATCCCTGTTTAGTGTGGGGCGGATAGTACGGTATCGCGGTGTTTTGTGACTGCAGTAAGGAGCGGCGCGTGTCGTTTCGATCTCGTTGCGTGTGGACAAACCATTTGGCAAAGAACGTTTCCCGGTAAACCGAGTACTGTGAAAGCTGGGAAAAAACTCCCGCCCGAAGCGCAAATCGTGTATCCAACCGGGCATGACATCACCGCTGTATGGTAAATGGGTTTTGATCACGGGCGCCTCAAGCGGATTTGGCGCGGCTGCAGCGACAGCATTTGGCGGCAGGGGCGCAAAATTGTTACTCGGCGCCAGACGAATCGAGCGACTCGAAAAAGTTGCCCAGCAAGCGCATGCCGCAGGTGCGGTCGAGGTTCACTACAACTTTCTTGACGTGTGCAGCACAGCCAGTGTCGAGAAATTCATCGAGTGGGCCGGCGAAAAAATTGGCGCTGCTGAATCCGGTCACAAAACGTTGCATGTGCTTGTGAACAATGCCGGCGGTGCGCATGGGTTGGACACTGTTGCCGACGGGAAAGACGAAGATTGGGAAAGGATGATCCAGACGAATCTGCTTGGTGTGTTGCGCATGACACGTGCTGCGCTGCCGCTGTTGCCACAGCACGCCGGTGCCACAATCATAAATATCGGCTCGGTCGCAGGACACGAACCTTACGAAGGCGGTTCAGCGTACTGCGCCGCCAAGGCCGGTGTACGTAAAATCACGCAGGTGCTGCGGCTCGAGTTATGCGGCACGGGCATCCGTGTTTGCGTAATCGAGCCTGGGCTTGCGCAGACCGAATTTTCAATTGTCAGGTTCAAGGGCGACCTGGAGCGCGCACGCAAGGTGTACGAAGGCACCGTCCCGTTGACCGCAGCGGACGTAGCCGAGGCTATTGTGTGGGTGGCAGAACGCCCGCCGCACGTAAACATCGAGCAGATGTTGGTCAAGCCGACCGACCAGGCTGCAATGCACAAAATCTACCGGCGCACGGCTTAAGGCTATTTTTTGCCTGCAGTAGTGAGCGGAAAATCGTCCGTGCGGAATGGCGTTGCAGGCAAACCTTCTTTGTTCCAGAGGTTTACCACCGGATAATCCGCCCAGCCGAACCTGACGGCCACAGGTTGTTGCACTTCGGGGCTGCTGACCTCGACAGTGTCTTTGGAAACGATCTTTGCATTTGCCCAGACAAACTTCCTGTCAGGGCCGCAAATGGCAAAACCTTTCAGGTTACCGTCTCTGGCCTCAAGACCGCTGCCAACGTGTTCGAAACGCAGGATTGCCTTGTTCCCCCTGACTTTCATCTCTTTGAAGACCGGCCCGGAATAAACGATGCGTTCCCCATATGCTATGCCGCGTGCGGCAAGGGCAAGTCGTGCACCAACAGGCTCTTTCTTGCGCGGGTGAATGTCCTTTTCGTCGCCGACGTCGGTGATCACCACCATGCCAACTTTGGGCAGGATTTTTGTGGCAAGCAATTGCGCCTCACGCAGTTCTGCCCATGAACTTTCACCTGGCTCGTCTTTAATGGCCTTGTAAGGTGCAAGTTGCACGCACAGGAATGTGAAATCGCCCTGGCCCCAGTCACGACGCCAGTTGCGAATTAAATCGGCAAACAAACTACGGTATTGCTCGGCACGTTCGGCATTGGATTCGCCCTGGTACCAGATGACACCTTTGATCGCAAACGGTATTAGCGGGGCGATCATGCCGTTGTAAAGTTCGGTCGGTCGCCATCGGGGCGGGCCGGGTTGCCGGGTTGATTTATCGCTTTGCTGCCATTTGGCAAGTGCTTCTTCGTATTCACGATATGCTTGGGCGTATCCGTCAAGAATTTCGGTCTTGTAGCGTGGATTGGCCCTCAACGCCTGCTCACTCATCCACACTTCGGCAGGTGAACCACCCCAGGAAGAGTGGATCAGCCCCACAGGCACACCGCGTGCAGCTTGCAGGTCACGTCCGAAATAATAGCCTACAGCAGAGAAACTGGCTGCTGTTTCAGGTGTGCACTCGACCCAGGTGCCAACGACATCGTTTGTGGGTGCGGTTGCCTTTGTTTTGCGGACGGTGAACAACCGCAAGTTCGGGTTTTTGGCTGCGGCAATGGCGGCTTCGGCATTCTCGGTTCGGTTAAGCGGCCATTCCATGTTCGATTGCCCGCTGCAAATCCATACCTCGCCCACCATGACGTTTGTGAACTGTACAGTTTCAGTTTTTGTGCTGACGGTGAGTGTGTCCGGGCCCCCGGCTTTCAGGCTGCGCAATTTCAGCATCCATTTGCCGTCCTTTACCTTGGTTGAAACCTTCTGATTGCGGAATGTGACTGTTACAGTGTCACCGTCATCAGCCCAGCCCCACACCGGCACCGCCATACCCTGCTGCAACACCATGTTGTGCGAGAAAATCGCCGGTAACCGTAGTTCAGCCAGAGTTGGTTTTGCACAAACCAAGAGCGAAACTGTGAAAAGCAAAAAACAAAATTTGCGCGTGTTCATGCCGTACTTCAATCAGCGCAGCCGCAAAAAGTCAATACTGAAAAACGCGCGTTGGCCGATGTTGTGGGCTGATCAAAACCCGCGATTCGCCCGCCACAACAAGATGCCGCCAACTGTTTGGAACACGAAATTCGGCAACCAGACGATCAGGTGTGGGTGCCATTCAGGCCGGGTTTCAAGCGCTTGACCGAGCAAGAGAAAACTGTAGTAAACCAGCACAAGCAGAAGCGCAACTGCTACACTGACGTTTGTTTCGCGCCGGTGCATGCGTATGCCGAGTGGGATACCGACCAGCGCAAAACCAAAGCATGCAAATGAAAATGATACCTGCCGGTTCATCTGCACACGCAATGGCAGTGTTAGATCGGCTTTTGCAGTGTTTGCGCCCTGCACGCGCGAGGCTGGCCCGGGTTCACCGCCATCGGTTGCATGCTGCCTAGGGCCGGTCTGGGCTCTGAATTGAAGTAGTTCAGTGCGGAGCTGGTCGAAGGTCATGTCGCTCAGACTCACGCGCGGTTTGCTTGTTGCTGAGCTGGCGAGCTTGATTTCAAAGCTCCACTCGCCAAAAAAACCAGGTAACCACCTGTCGTTTGCCAGAGTCACACACCGTGCGTTGAGCAGGTTAAGCCGTAGTGATTGGTTGGTGGCGTCCACAATGTAAAATCCGCGTGCAGCGCGGACTTTTGCAGTTACGTTCGTTTCATTGTTCACGAAGTAAACCAGTACATCTTTGAGCCGGCCGCCGTTGTGTGTTGGCTCGTTTTTGCCGACGTAAAAAATGAAACCCGGGAAATCGCGCACAAATCTGCGCTCTGGCAACACAGCACCGGCAATTTGAACGCGAGCTTTTGCAAGCAGTTCTTTGTATGCCACACGACTGCGCGGGCCGAGCCAGAGATTGACCACCCCACACACAACGCAAAGCAATGCGCTTAGCACAAGAACCGGCTTTGCCAATGCAACGACACTTATACCACTGGCGCGAGCGGCTGTGAGTTCGCCATCTGCACTGGCCCGGCCAAACACAAGCAACGCCGCAGTCAACAGGCCCATCGGCAGTGCAAAAACAAGCACAAACGGTATCAGCAAACCAATTGCGCGCAGCACCAGACCAATCGGAAGCCGCCCAGCCACAAGCAGACCCAAGATTTCCTTGAGCACGTTCCCAACAAGCAGCACAAAGGTGAACACAGCAACTGCCAACAGAAGCGAGGCGATGAGCTGGGTTATCAGATACCTGTGCAACGTTTTCACTTGACCAACACAATTGGCTGGATTGCCCGGGTTAAATCGCATTGCGCTGGTGGCTGGGGGCGGAATCGAACCGCCGACACAAGGATTTTCAGTCCTCTGCTCTACCAACTGAGCTACCCAGCCGACCTGCCATCCGAAAGCACCGGGCAAGTTGAATTGAACTATAGACCGGCCCGGTTTGCAAGCTGAATCATTACACAGCCAGTGCTTCGCGCAATTTTATCGGCTCAGTTATTGCCGGGCTGGCACAGGCCTCGGCACAAACATATGCGGCGGGACTACCTGCTGGTGAAAGGTCTGCACCGGTTTGGGCGACTGGCCCTGTTGTGCCCAACACAACCGTGTTCGGGTTGTAAACCGAATGCGCCGCATGCAGCAGCGCACGTGTTTCTGGTGCTGTCGGGTCACCCGTGATCACAACACGGCGAGGCTCATCCAACCAGAAATCCAGTGCATGAAGCAAATACGGCACCGCGTGCGGCACATCGTTCATGTGCGGCGCGAACAACCGCAACGTTGTTTCGGCAGGCGTTTTGAATTCCTCTCTGCCGGTTATTGCGGCAAGCTTCAACAGCCCGAGCGTTGCCATTGCATTCCCGGACGGCTCGGCTGTGTCTGACGCATCTTTGATCCGGAGAATCAAGTCCGGCGCATCCGGTATGCTCTGCCAGAACCCGCCAGTTTCAATGTCGTAAAACTGCCTGATCATCGTTTCGGCAAGAGCAATCGCAAATCCGAGTGTGTCTGGGTCAAGTGTTACTTGATACAACTCGATCACGCCATCCAGCACAAACGCATATGCCTGTAGCAACTGCACGGTATCGTGCTGGCCGTCACGCCAGCGATGAAAAAGCATGCCGGCTGCGGTCCTAGCGCTGTGCGGTGCCTGTTTCCTTGACGCATTCGGGTCTGCTGGTTGCCAGAGTTGTGTTTTGATAAAGGTCAGATTCTTTAGCGCTGCGGCAAGGTATTTTTCATCCCCGAGCACGCCGTATGCGCGGGCGAGTGCCCCCAACATCAGGCCGTTCCATGAGGCGAGAATTTTTTCGTCACGCAACGGCCGTTGACGATGCGCGCGTGCATCGAGCATTTTCTTCTTTGCCGATGCAAGCGTTTTGATTACTTCCGGCTCACCAATCAACGGTTGGCGTACACCGAGTACGTTCTGGCCCAGTAACGGTTCCGGATGGCCGCGTTCGATGAAATTGCCCTCGTCGCTCAGACCAAAGTGGCGGTCAACAACCTCGAACTCTTCTGCTGTAAGCAACTTGCGCAGTTCCGCCCTGGTCCAACAGTAAAATTTGCCCTCGTGCCCGTCGCTTTCGGCGTCTTCGGCCGAATAAAAGCCGCCTGCCGGGTCGGTCATGTCACGCAACACGTAATCCAAAATTGCCCGGGCAACATTTGCGAATCTATCCGAGTCATTTTGCGCAAGCAGATGCGCATCCAGATAAACGCGTGCAAGTTGTGCGTTATCGTAAAGCATCTTTTCAAAGTGCGGTGTCAGCCAAGCTGCATCCACTGCATACCGTGCGAACCCGCCACCCAACTGGTCGTGTATGGCGCCGTCGGCCATTCTGCTGCAGCTAAACAACACCATCCGCAATGCCTCGTTGTCGTTAAACCGTTTTGCGCAGCGTAACATCAGGCCAAGCAAACCCGGTTGCGGGAATTTCGGTGGCCCGCCAAACCCGCCATGGCGCGCGTCAAAGTCCTGCTTAAACATACGGGCGGCATTTTTTACCAGGCCGTCACTGAGGATCACACCCATCGGAACCAAATCGGCCACTGCAGCTTCAAGCTGTGCATGAATCGCTTCTGCAGATGCCTCAACCTCAGCCCTGTGTTCGTGCCATACACGGCTCACCTGCTGCAGCACATGCATGAAACTGTGCCGGCCACCACGTTCGTCTGGTGGGAAATATGTACCCCCAAAAAACGGCTTGCGGTCCGGTGTCAGAAACACGTTCAACGGCCAGCCACCTGTGCCGGTCGCAGCCTGCAGAAACGTCATGTACACATTGTCAATGTCAGGCCGTTCCTCGCGGTCAACCTTGATGCACACGAAGTTTTCGTTCAGAAAAGCTGCCACTGTCGGGTCAAGGAATGACTCGCGCTCCATCACGTGACACCAGTGACAGCTCGAATAGCCGATGCTAAGGAAGATCGGCTTCTTTGTAAGCTGCGCAGTTTGGAACGCTTCGTCACCCCACGGATACCAGTCAACCGGATTCGTTGCATGCCGAAGCAGGTACGGCGATTTTTCGTTTTTCAGTCTGTTCACCTGCGAAACCTAACCCGGTTCACGCATCGGGGCAAAAGAATTCTTCCTGGCGAAAAACCGCGGTAGCACTCGAATAAACACGTCTAGGTCAAGCCCGCGCTGGAGTAAAAACTGAAGCTGAATCCACTGACATGGGACCACAAGGTCCGGTCCCGCGTGCGCGTGATTCAAGAGCATCTGTTACAAGTGCACAGATTTGTCAAAACTGTTGATCGGTTTCAGCGCGTTCAACCAGTTTTCCTAACGTGCATTTCATGTGGCTTATTGTGCGCAAGGATCACGCAAGCGCAGAGAATTGCGACGGCAAAGCGCAAATAACGTAACGTCGCAGTACGGCTACCACTCTCTCACAAGTGCAGCACGCTAATAACCTCCGGCGCAGCAGTGTACCACATGCTCAAAGAATCGCGCATGCGGGGTGCGCTGCACTGCGCGCCAGTCGGCGTTGTGGATGACACCGGGCGGCCTCCTGCATCGGCACGGCGGCAATCGCGCGCATGTAGGATGAAGCAATTGCGCACCGGTGGCAACTGATGCAGTAGCCCGGGAGACTTCTGTGTTGGACCGGCACTCATGGGATAGACCCAGCTACGCTAACCCCCATGTCGGCTGCACCATCGGCTACCATCAGTCGGTCTCAAACATGCAGGATCAGCGCCATTCTAAATTGCAGTTGCGACGGCGCGCGCCCGGGATGGGCGCGTCGCCAGCCCATAGCCTTTGTAGCGGCGTTGTGCGAACGCTGTCCGTTTCCCTGCGCATGGTGCGGTACGACTTTCCCCGACTGCGTGACTGCCCCGCTGGGCGGTCATAGACCAGCGCTACAGAATCCAGAATTTCGATTACAAACCATCTGCGTTTCTGGGTGTCTGCGGTGAAGAATTGCCCGATAAATTTTCGATGTTCGTGGCGTGCTCCAGGGCCACGGTCCCGCAAATGTGATACCAACGCTACAGATTTACGGCAACTCCCGATAAACGCGGCTACATGAGTATTCATCAAACTCGTAGCTGCGCCGGGTAAAAGCGCTAATGATTCAAGGCGAGGCACATGTTCGATCACCGAAAACATTCAGAGTTGCAGCAGAAAGTAGCTTTCCAGCGTCTGTCGAATTTGACGGTTCGGACGAAACGGACCCCTCCGAGCATGAATGGTTGTGGTATAGCGCGCTTTAGCACCGGTTTTCTGCCTGGAATATGCCGTGGAGCACATTCTGAAAGTCTTTTCGTGCCTGGTAAGTTGCCGTGCAGCAAGTGACGGTGCACCGGCTGTTTTACCGTGCTTCGGAAAATGCTCCTTAGAGTTTTGAGCGGTGATTCATTGGTGGGCCGATTGGTTGGTTGTCTGGCTGTAATGGCACGGGCAACTTGCAACTCGAGCGGGTACACCTGTAAGTTTATGTGTGATGGAAGTGCCGGAGCAAATTCGTAAAAAGCTCGGTACACTGCCGCACAAACCGGGTGTGTACCTGATGAAAGACAGGTTCGGCACCGTCATTTACGTCGGGAAAGCACGTGACCTGCGGAAGCGTGTGAGTCAGTATTTTCATCCGTCGCGTCGGTTGAGTTGGGACCCGAAGTTCAACGCGTTGGTGGAGACGATAAGCGATTTCGATGTGCACGTTGTCAAGAGCGATGCTGAAGCGGTGCTGCTTGAAGGCAAACTGATCAAGGAATTCCGGCCCAAGTTCAACGTCAGTTTCCGTGACGATAAACGGTTCTTGATGGTCAAGGTGAATCTGAATGATCCAATCCCGAATTTCACACTGACGCGCCTGCGCAAGGACGATGGTGCGCGGTACTTCGGCCCGTTTGCGAGTTCGAGTGCGCTCCGTAACACGCTCACGTTGATGCGTCGGCAGTTTAATCTGCGCGGGTGTAGGGCGCTCACGCCGACTGAATCGGACTACAAACATTGTTTATATGCGCACTTGCGGTATTGCACTGCGCCGTGCATCGGGAACGTCACGCGCGAGCAATACATGCAACAAGTGCTTGCTGCATGCGAATTCCTCGAAGGACAGTGCCGTGAGCTGAAGGAACAACTCGAAGCACAGATGAAACTTGCTGCTACAGCGCAGGAATACGAGAAGGCAGCCGAGTTGCGCGATTTGATTCGTGATCTTGAGCTAACGACGCGTCGTACCGAACGGTTCGAGCGTGTGCCGTACTCGCTGCCAATTGCAGTTGATCCGGAGGGCGAACTGAAAGCGTTGGCTGCTGTGCTGGGTCTGCCTGCGCCACCTCGACGGATCGAAGGATTCGATATCTCGAACATAAGCGGTACATTTGCAGTCGGTTCAATGGTCAGCTTTCGGAATGGCCGGCCTGACCGCGCAAATTACAGGCGGTTCAAGATCAAAACTGTCGAGGGACAAGATGACTGCGCCAGCATGGCCGAGGTGGTCCGACGCCGTTACACACGACTGGTAACGGAAATCCGTAATCCGGACTCTGAAGTCCGAAATGCAGATGGAGGCGAGCCAACCACACAAGAACACCGCAAGTTTCAGGATGCCGCTCTGTCGGTACCTGAGCTGGGGCAATCCAGCCCGGCCAACCATGCGCGCGATGAAGGGGGTGAACCGGTACCGCAAGAGTTGCAAAGGCTCATGGACGAAACGCGCGCACGAGTCAAACGCGCCAAGGGCAAGGCGCAGGCAGCGATTGAACCGGCGGCAGCATCAGACCGAACCAATCTGCCGGATTTGATTTTGATTGACGGTGGCAAGGGCCAGTTAAATGCCGCTTGTGACGAGCTTGCAAAGCTTGGGTTGGGTCATATCCCGGTCATTGGCCTTGCAAAACAGTTCGAGGAAATTTACCGGCCAGGCGCCGTTGAGCCGGTCCGGCTCGGGCTTGACCATCCGGCAGTGAAGTTACTGCAACGAATTCGGGATGAGTCGCATCGAGTCGCAAATTCGTTCAATGCACAACTCCGGCTCAAGCGCATCTCGGAAAGTATCCTTGATGAATTCCCCGGTATTGGCGAACAGCGGAAAGCTGCGCTGCTGCGTAAGTTTGGTTCGGTGCAACGGCTGCGGCTAGCCAGTGTTGAAGAGATTGCAAAAGTGCCCGGGTTCGGCACTAAAATCGCCGCTGAACTAAAGGCGTTTCTGGAAACACGCGCGTCGGGTTAGACGGGATTTTACCCCAGCCGCGCCGTTCTTGGTCATTGATGCAAAATTACCGCTCGATCTTGCACGTCGGGCTGATGAAAAAGAAATGCGTGCCTGCAGCGTGCAATTCTGCATAATTGTGCCGGTATGAATGTGCAAGTGGCGGTTCTGTGTGATGCTGCGACTGACGATAACGGCAAGCTGAACTTGCTTGGTGCTTTTGACACGATCCTGACACCGCAGTTGCCTGCCGTGCATCCGCAGTGTTCAATTGCGTTGCGGATCACCTTTTACCAGGAAGACGAGGGCCAGCACAAACTCAGGGTTAATTTTGTTGACGCAGACGGGCGCTCGATCATGCCGAATTTTCCGGCTTTACCGGTGCAGATTGTGCTGCCCGAAGAAACACATTTCGTCACACGCAACTTCATCGTGAACTTGCAGCACATCAAGTTTGATCAGCCTGGGCTGTACTCGGTTGACGTGTTCGTTGACGACGACCAAATCGCAAGCATACCGTTGCTTGTGCGGTACATGCCGCCGCGACCGCCGACCGAGCCCGGCGACGAATGGCGAGCTGACCAGGCAAAGGAATAACAATTGCGTTTGACGCGCTCGGCTCTGCGTACGCACAATGCGCTGGTTTTGCCGGGGCGGGCAAAAGGTAATTCGACGCCCGACCGGCAAATAAGTAGGAAATGCAACATACTGGAAGTTAACCGATGGACCTGGACACAGTTTATTCAGACCTAACGTTAAAGACAGGCGCAAAGCTTGTCTTGCTTGTTCTGGACGGTGTGGGCGACATAGCAGTTGGCGCGCACGGCAAACGCACACCGCTCGAGGCAGCCAAAACACCCAATCTGGATGCAATCGCAAAGGAATCAGCCCTGGGCCTGACGATCCCGGTTGCACACGGTGTTACACCGGGCAGTGGCCCCGGGCACCTGGCGTTGTTCGGATACGACCCGTTACAGTACCAGGTCGGACGCGGTGTAATTGAAGCGCTTGGACTCGGCTTGGAGTTACAAGCCGGTGACGTTGCTGCACGGGCCAACTTTTGCACCTTGGACGCAAACGGCATAGTCACCGACCGGCGCGCAGGCCGCATCCCGACTGAGACATGCGAAAGACTGTGCGAAATGCTCGCCGCTAAGGTCAAAAAAATCGGCGATACACAGGTCATCATCAAGCCCGGTAAAGAACACAGGTTCGTCGTTGTCTTCCGCGGCAAAGGCATCGAAGGACCATTGACAGATGCAGACCCGAATCGTGAGGGGTTTCCCATTCCAAAAGTCGGGCCGCGTGACCCGAAAAATGCGAAACAGAAAAAAATGGCCAGAATCGTGGCCGAGTTTTACAAGATTGCACTGCCCATTATTGCCAAAGAAAAGCCTGCCAACGGTTTCTTGATGCGCGGCATAGCGCATCAACCGCACATACCGCAGTTCGAGCAGCGATACAAATTACGCGCTGCTGCCCTTGCCACATACCCGATGTACAAAGGCCTCGCACAGCTTGTTGGCATGAGGAAAATCGAAGGGCCACAAACAATTCTACAGCAGTTTGAACGGTACCTGGCCGAGTACGACAACTACGACTTTTTCTTCATCCACTTTAAGTACACCGACAAATTCGGCGAAGACGGTAATTTCGAGGCAAAAGTCAAGGCGATCGAGGAATTCGACGCCGCCTTGCCGGTGTTGCTGCGTAAGAAACCTGATGTACTGGCTATTACAGGCGATCATTCTACCCCGTGCCAAATCAAGGGCCATTCGTGGCATCCTGTACCGGTCATGTTGCACTCGGCATACAGTGGCTCCGACAGACTCGATAGGTTCACCGAAGCCAACGCACGCACCGGGTCGCTCGGCGTGTTCGAGGCGAAATACCTGCTCCGGCTCATGCAGGCAAACGCGCGCATGCTTGACAAGTTCGGTGCATGAGGGTTTCTTGACGCCACAGTCGGGTGCGGGCAAATTTTTTCGGCTGTCTTAACCCCGAACGGCAACGCAGCAGCCCTGAACCGGGCTGCGGTTGTAGCGGGGTGCGTGTCCGCGTGGGACACGCGTGCCAGACACAATCAACCGGAGGTGATTGGTATGGCAACCAAGAAGAAGGAAAAAGCCAAGAAAAAGGCCACTGCCAAAAAGAAAACAACGGCAACCGGTACTGAAAAGAAAGAATCTGCCGGGCAGTGCCAGTAACAACTGATCACCGGGATGGACTGCGCTCGGGATGCGGTCGTCCCGGGTAAAATCCATCCCGGTAAACCGACCAATTCAACCTCCTGAACCTGACGATGGCAAAACTGGTTTTTGACATTGAGACTGCGGCACTGCCACTCGAGCAGTTCGACGATGCACAACGCGAGTACCTGTTCCGCGAAGCCGAAAAAGCACTCGATGAACCCACCCGCATAGCGCGTCGGGCCGAGATCGAGCGGCAACTGAACCTCTGGCCGTTTACCGCGCAGGTTGTCTGCGTTGCGATGCTCAATGCAGATACTGGCCGCGGCCAGGTGCTGTTCATTGCCGAAGATTATGAACCTGATGAAGCCGAAGCCGGCCCGGTTGAGTTCGTACCTTGCATGGACGAGGTTGAACTGCTGACCGCGTTTTGGGACGTTGCAAAACACTATGACGAAATCGTCACTTTCAACGGACGGTCATTCGACGTGCCGTTTTTGTATCTTCGTTCTGCAATTCTTAATGTACCAATCACACGCAAAGACTGGCTCGGCTACAGGTTCCAAACCGAACCGCACTGTGACCTGGCGGAACAACTAACCTTCTACGGTGTAAGCGGACGCGACGGCGCAGCACGGCGGTTTAACCTGGATTTTTATTGCAAAGCATTCGGGATCGACTCCCCCAAAAGCCACGGTGTGACCGGACTCGACATAAACCAGTTGGTTGCGCAGGGCAAATTTCGCGAAATTGCAGAGTATTGCCTGCGCGATGTGCGCGCCACAGTCGAGTTGTACCGTGTCTGGAAAGAACGCCTGGCCGGAATCAAGTAACCATTGGACACACCAGCGCGGCTGTGCAGAAACGGGACCGTTGTCTTGCAAACTCAGCACAGACGCAGCAGCATGGCGAGCAAGTTCCTTTCGAGTGTATGCATGGCGGCGTGCGGAGGTTCGTAGCCGCGCTCGTAAGAGCGCGGAAAACAAGATTCAAACCGATAGGCTGGGCCAGTTCGAGCGGCTCCGGCGCGCAGTGGACTGCGCGCCCTACCAAAGCTCTGCGCCTCTGCGTCTTTGCGTTAAAAATGCGACGCACGAGGCCATGCGTCCCTACCAACGCAACAATACTTTTTTGGGTCGGGATACATCGCCGAGGCGTCCGCTAACCAATTTCAACTGCCGGCAGCACGCTCAGTCCGGCCAACCAAACACGACCTCTGCATCTCTGGGCCTCACCGGCTGACTGTAATCCACACGAAACTGGAAAAACCCGTACCGGTCGAAGTGAAACTCGATCCCACTAGTGCATGGACACGGAAATACCATTACATATTATTGCGTTGTTATGCGGCGGATTGATTTTCATCTCACGCAGCAAGACCGGAAACGTCTGGATAGCTTCAGGTTTGCGGGCAGGCATTTGGCAAGGGAAGTTACTCGGGCTCATATTCTGGCTGCCCTGGACAAGGGACTCAGTGACAAGCAAATTTGCCAGGTGCTTGGGGTGAGCCGGATGGTGATATGGCGGACACGGTCTGCGTATTTGGAAAAGGGGCTGGAGTATGCGCTTAAGGATGCGCCACGCAGCGGTGCGCCGCCCAAGTACCGGACTGAGGACGAGGCAGCGGTGGCTGCGCTGGCTTGCCAGAGTCCGCCGCCCGGTGCCAAGCGTTGGACAGTGAGGTTGCTGGCCAGCGAAGCGGCCAAGCGCATGGGGATCGAGGGTATCAGCCGGGAGACAGTGAGGCGATGGTTAAAAAAAACGTCTTGAAGCCCTGGCGGCGGCTGATGTGGTGCATTGGCCACATGAACCACCAGTACCGGCAGCGCATGTATCAATTGTGCGATTTGTACCGGCGGCCTTATGACCCTGCCGAGCCGGTTGTGTGCGTTGACGAAAAGAGCGTTCAAATTCTCAGTGCCAGTCGGCGGGATTTGGCCATGCAAGCTGGGCGGCCAGTCAAACAGGACTACGAATACGTGCGCAAAGGCACACGGAATCTGTTTGTGGCAGTGGAACCCAAAGGCGGCTATCGGGAGGTTGCAGCGACGGCGCGCCGTACAAAGGCTGATTTCGTAGGATTTATTCATGGGCTGCTGCATAGTGTGTACGCCGGTGTTCGGAAACTGCACCTGGTTGTGGACAACCTCAACACGCAAACTCCGAAGGTGTTTGTCGAGATTTTGGGTGTGGAGGCGGCTGCAGAGCTGTTGGCCCGGGTGGAACTTCATTACACGCCCAAACATGCCAGTTGGCTCAACATGGCCGAACTGGAGATCGGGATTTTGCAGCGGCAATGTCTTGGACGAAGGCTTTCGGACCCTGATGAACTGGACAGAGAAGTGTTGGCGTGGCAGCAGAATAGCAACCAGCAACGCCGCTGTTTGAACTGGACATTCAGCCGACAGGAGGCTGACAGAAAACTAAGCCGCCATTATGTAACGTAATTAATGTGTCTTCGCACTAGACTGCAAAAAAACCGAAAGAAATGTAGGGCGCGCTCGTCCCCGCGCACCAGAATTGGTTCGCGGCAAAATTCGACCCTCTATGCAAGTTACATTGTATTGCGACCTGCAAAGCGAAAAACCCGACTTGCTCAATTCGTGTAGAGCTTCGGTTTTTCCCACGATTGACCTGCAAACCCAAGCCGCCAAGGCACAAGACAATTCGGCACGCACATCATTAAAATGCCCTGACACGCCAGAAACGTGGGCTAGGCGGGATCGGCAAACTGACCGTTTGGGGGTCATTGGTCAGGACAAGCGACCTATTGGTCGTCCAAACAGTGGCGTTAATTGATGTTGCTTCCAATATTTGGTGCAAGCGGCCTACATCACCACCGATCTGCAACAGCAGATTTGTCGTTCCCTTTGCGAGCTGCAACACCGGCCGACGCGGCGGCAGTATAACCGGATCATCGCTGAAATCCGGGACACCGTCGGCGTCGCTGTCGTTCATGTCATCAATTGAAAGCACCCACAGATAGTAATCCGCGTCGTCGGGTGTGTTCGGATCACCGTCATCGAACTCGACGTACCCGCAATAATTTGTTACCCAGGGCGACTCCCGTGTGAAAAAGTCATTTGTGTAAACCAAGGTTTGCCCAGAAGCATTTGTCCAAGCACCAGGCTGAAGCTCGAGCAGGTTGAACCTGTTTGTGGGACTCTTCACAAACACAACTTGTCCACCGAAAAGCTCCTCCGGGTTGCCGGTCCTGACCAGGTCCACCCGGCCGGTCACAGTCGTCAGATGCGGTGTATAAGCCAATGGCCCGGTGTATTCGAGCAGTCTGAATGTATGTGTGAACGATCCGTACCCACTCAAATTAAGCACACACGTCCCAACCGATGAGCCTGCCGCACGGTTCCAACTCGCAGATAGCGTGTATGTGGGACTGCCTTCAAATTGCCACACACCCGAGCTTGTCGCCGAGACCGCTTGTGAGACCTCATAAAAGTCGTCAAAGCCGTTTCCATTCGCATCTTTGTAGGCTGGCTTGTTAACGTTCAATGAACCGTAGTAGGTCAGTTCCCAAAGCTCGTCATACAGTTCAAACCAGCTCCAGTGTGTGTACGTCTCGAACAATGGCGCCAGCTCGCCGTTAATTGCACCGTAATCCTGGAGTGTTGTTAAGTCGAGTGTCTGCCAACCGGATGCCCCGCCTTCGCCGCGGTCGAAGTGCACTGACAAGCAATAAAATCGAGCTTGAGCAGTTTGACCTGCGAAACACGCCCCTGACCACAGTGCAAGAGCCGAACTCAGAATTATCAGAAACTTTTTCATGAGCGGTTCAGTTCTACTTTTTCAGTTGGGGGCAACTTTTACGCCCCGGCAATGCCAAAGATTAACCCCGCGCCACATTAAAACAACCAGAAAAATGCGACTCATACATTGAAGTGCCGACTGTAGCCCGTACATTTCACAACCTTCCAGTGCCGGCGTCACGAACCCGTTGTGGCGTATCCTGCCGGTGCGGCGAAAAACCTGCCGTATCGCCAATTTCAGAATCGGCGTGGCATCAGGATTTTCGGAATAGAGCGAGTTTGCAATCGCCCCGCAGGTTCGTCCCGCAAAGCGCGCGTGAACTGCGAACGTGTTTTTGTCAGTCAGCACTGCAAAAGCACAGCCATGTCGGCTCATATCCGAAAATCTGAACTGCGGCCCGGTTGTTTGCCGGCCGGGTCAATCCGCGCACGGTTGTTACGCCAAACCCGGGAAGTCTGATTTGCAGGAAACTGAATCTTTACTGTGCAACCCCAACGGGTCGAAACCAGGCTTTGCCCGGCTTGATCAAAACGCGCGCACGCGCCAGAACCGTGGCGCCGACGGAATTGGCAGGTGCACAATATGCGGATCGTTCGTCAGCACCACAACCTGATTGGTCAACCAACTGCTCGCCGTCACCGAGTCAGCTTCCAAAATTTCGTGTAGCCGGCCCACGTCACCGTGTATTTCCAGGAGCAAATTTGTTTTGCCGAGTGTGAGCCGCAGCACAGGCGGACGCGGCGGCACAAGCACCGGTGCATCGCTGAAGTCCGGTATGCCATTGCCGTCGCTGTCAGTTGGATCCTCAATGGCAAGCAACCACCACCAATAATCAGCCTGATCAGGCGTGCTCGGGTCGCCATCAGTAAATGTGACAAAACCACAATAATTTGTCGGCCAGGCCTGCAGACGACATATCAAACCGCTCAGGTAAACAAAAGAGTCTGCCTGTGCGTTTGTCCATGTGCCGGACTGCAGTTCAAGTCGGTTAAACCTGTCCGGATCAACCTTCGTGAACGAGACCGGTCCTTCGAGCGTGTTATTGGTTGCCCCCGTCTGCACCAGTGCAATTGTGCCGGTGACAACATTTGACCCGGGCGCGTACACCACTGCACCTGTGAACTCGAGCAGATTAAACTGATGCGTAAACCCGCCACGCCCTTCCAGCTCAAGTACGCATTCACCATTTGGCGATCCTGCTGCACGTGTCCATGTGGCAGTCAACCTATGGTAATTTGTCTCGCCCAGAAACCGCCAGCTACCCGTACTTGTGGCAGAAACAGGTTGTGAAACCTCGAAGAAGTCGTCTAACCCGTTGTCGTTTGCATCTGTAAATTGCGGCGTGTTCAAAAGCAGCACACCGTAGTCGCGTCTCCCCCATATCTGATCGAAAAGCTCGAACTTGCTCCAATGCGAGTACGGTCCATACCACGGCGCAAGCTCGCCATTGATACCATCCGACAACGTTGTCAGGTCAAGTCGCTCCATGCCAGTCGGACCCCAACCGTAATCGAAGCGTACCGACAAACAATGCATTCGTGCATGAGCAAGCTGCTCAGCTTGCAGTCCTATCGGCCTGGACACAAGAGCGCTTATCAAGATTACCACGAGCTTTTTCATGCAAAGTCGCCTCGGCTTCATTCGAATTGCCGGATCGAATGATCCACAAAGCGCGCTTATCAGGCAACCCAAAAACCGCCCTCAGACGATTAACTTGAACCAATGGGCGACGTGCAGGATCGAAACCGCCAAATTACCAGTTCGTGGGGTGGCATCCGGGTGTGGCCAAAAACCGCTTTCAATTCGGTTTGAATGACAACTTCCACGTCGGCCAGAGTTTGATGCGACCTGAACCGCGCACGCCAGTCGGCTCGGGAAAAACCTTAACCTCAGATGCGGAATTCA
>Ga0078972_1010440_pt1 | contig 17358 bp, 18 predicted proteins | sample YelNatPaOPGAMG01_FD_67568 | JGI IMG/M metagenome (GOLD analysis project Ga0078972, IMG submission 67568) | Hot spring thermophilic microbial communities from Obsidian Pool, Yellowstone National Park, USA - OP-RAMG-01 (SPADES assembly) (version 2) | ecosystem: Environmental > Aquatic > Thermal... | reverse complement strand
AACGCTCGGTTTGCCTTTCGGGTCCCTCCCCGCTCCAAGGGCTTGGCCCGCGGAGCCTCACCCCACCCTTGGCGCATTCTTCCCCCGGATCCAGTCCGGGGTCGAATGCCCCCAATCCCTTGGCAGGTGATTGTGCGGTTATGCCGGCCATGAAGATCCATGGGGATTTGCACTCCCATTTCGCCTTCCATCGCGGGATGGGGGCACCCCTCTGGCGTTGAACCCATGCCGCCGAACGGGTATTCTGGTCCGGTCGGGGCGTGGCGCAGCCTGGTAGCGCACCTGCTTTGGGAGCAGGGAGTCGGAGGTTCAAATCCTCTCGCCCCGACCAGGTTAAGTCCTTACATTCCAGTGACTTTCAGAGAACCACCTTGGAAGGCTCCGTGCCCCTCTTCGGAAGGATTGCAGGTAAAACGCGGGTTCCGCGGTCCGTCTCATGGCCATGCGGATCCGTCGGTGCCTGACTACGGGCCAAACCCTGACCCTGCGAGGCGCCCGCTTGCGCCGGCCGAAGAGGGCCTTTCGCAGGGCCAACCGCTCGGGGCGCAGTACCAACGCCTCTATCCTGCGCATCGCGGGCATGCCGAGTCCGAGGCCGGGGCGGTGTGGGACCGGCGCCGGGCGACGGCGCGTCATGCGGGAAGATGGGCCGGGGCGAACCACCGCCACTCCCCCAACGGCCCCGTCTGGAACGGAAAGGCCCCTGGCTACCGGGCTTCCCGCCAGGCAGAGCGCAGGGCCAGATTGAGCAGGCGACTGCAGTCCTCCGTCGTGGCGGTGGGCGCCTGGCGAAGGAGGGGGCTCTGGCTGTTGAGCACGAGGGCGAAGGCGATGCGGCCCCTGGAGTCCACGGCCACGCACTGGATGACGCGGGCCCTGGTCTCCCCCATGAGGAATTGGGGGAAGAGGGCATAGTCGGTGGAGATGGGATTGGCCCTCACGTAGGCCACGAGGTCGCTGGCGCACCCCCGAAGCAGACTGGCGTCGTTGATCTGCCAGGCCGTTTGCACGGGGACCTCGCTGGCTGTGGGCTGGGCTATGGCCAGGCCTTCGGTGGTCAGGAGCTCCGCCAGGAGGGGAGAGGAGCTCGCGCTGTAGGCGTGGCCTTCCGGGCCCATGACGAAGGCTGGAAAGACCGTGACCGTTTCGCGACCGACGCTCTCACGCAGAGCTTTGGCGGCGTTGGCGTCTACCAACTCACCGCAGGCGATGGTCAGGGCCAGAATCAGAAGAGCGGCCAGGAATCCGAGCGTCTGTTTTGATCGCATGTGTGTTGCCCCCTGTGAGATCGGGCGCGCCTTCCCCCTCTTCTACCTTCACTCCTTCCCATCCGGAAATGGTGAGCCCGGGCGGAGAGTGCAGGAGAGAGACAAAGGGCACGCGGGCTCGGTGTTTGGCGAGCGCTCCGCCCTCAACCTCCCCCCTCCGCCGCTCCTATCCGGACTGTCCGGATGGGCATCCACTATACCACGCGCGGGCGGCCGTGAGCGGATGGGCAAGGCGAGCGCTTCTCCCCCTCTCTTCTCTCGATCTCGGAATTGGGGGGCCTGGGCACGGTTGAGCGTCACGGAGGGGTCGGGTATAGTGGCCCCTGGAGGACGGTCATGGTGGGTTGGGTCGAAGAGGACGAGGAACAGCACCGGGGCGAAAAGGGCGAGTACTGCGAGGTGTGCGGAGTGGCCGGCTTCCACCAGCACCTCGGCAAGTGTCCCATGTGCCACCGCTATTTCTGCGACGAGTGTAGGTACGTGTATGGCGGCAAAGAGTTCTGCGGCCGGAACTGCGCCAACGAGTTCTTCTGGGGAGGCGAAGATGGCGACATCACCGAAGAGTAAACCCGTGGACCTCGGTCTGGTGCACCGGCCCCGCCGGTTGCGCGGAAACGCCATCCTCCGGAGCATGGTGGAGGAGACCCGCCTTTCGCCCAAGGACTTCATCTATCCCATGTTCCTCTGCGAGGGCCGGCGCGTGCGCCAGGAGATCCCCTCCATGCCCGACATCTACCGCCAGTCGGTGGACGAGGCGCTCAAGGAGATGGAGGAGGTGCTCGCGCTGGGCGTGCGGTCCGTGATCCTCTTCGGCATTCCTGGGCACAAGGATCCGCTGGGCTCTGAGGCCTACTCCGAGGAGGGGATCATCCAGAAGGGCGTGCGGGCCGCCAAGAAGGCCTTCGGCGCCGACCTACTGGTGGTCACCGACGTCTGCCTCTGCGAGTACACCGACCACGGCCACTGCGCGCCGGTGAAGGACGGGGTGGTGCTCAACGACGAGGGGGTGCTCATTCACTGCCGGACGGCCCTCTCCCACGCCAGGGCCGGAGCGGACGTGGTGGCCCCCTCGGACATGATGGACGGAAGGGTGGGGGCCATCCGGGCCACGCTGGACGAGGAGGGCTTCCAGTCCGTGCCCATCCTGGCCTACTCGGCCAAGTACGCCTCGGCCTACTACGGTCCCTTTCGTGACGCGGCCGACTCGGCTCCGCAGTTTGGGGACAGGCGCTCCTACCAGATGGATCCTCCCAATGCCGAGGAGGCCATCCGCGAGGTGGAGCTGGACCTGGAGGAGGGGGCCGACATCGTCATGGTGAAGCCCGCCTTGCCCTACCTGGACATCATCCGAAGGGTGAGGGAGGCCTTCCCCGTTCCCCTGGCGGCCTACAACGTGAGCGGCGAATACTCCATGGTCAAGGCGGCGGCCCGCCTGGGCTGGATCGACAACGACCGCGTCGTGATGGAGACCTTGACCTCTATCCGCCGGGCTGGCGCCTCCATCATCCTGACCTACCACGCCAAGGAGGCCGCGCGCCTTCTCGCGAAGGGTTGAGGGCAATCCTGCGGGGGGCGGTACCCCGGCCTGGTATCAGTGGCCTCGGCCGCTGCCGGCGGCCCTATCCCGGCCGGTGAAGGCCAGCTCTTCGGCGGTGTGGTCGCAGGTGGGAAGGCTTCCGCAGACCTCCGATCGGACCACGTTCTCGTGGAACACCCGCCGGAGGGCCACGTAGAGTCCCATCTCGACGTCTTCCCGCTGGTTGTCGGGCACCACCCCCTCGACCACCCGAAAGGCCGACTGCGCGGCCCTCTCCAGGAGCGTTTCGGCGGTTTCTCCGGCTTTCAGCAGATAGCGCATCTTTTCCCCCCAAGAAGAGAAGTTCGGGCAACCCTGATCCGATTGCGACGGGGAGCCGCGAAGGTCTCTGGCCCGGCACCATAGAGTATGGTCCTTCGGCGGCCACTTGGGGAGGGCGGGCGAGGGTCTTGTGGAGGCTGAGGGTGGGAAACCGCTCATCCGGCCCGAGATCGGGGTAAATGCCCCAGGGGCGAGGTGGAAGAGCCTTCCGCCGCAAACCGCCCCAATCCCGCGATGGAAGGCGAAATGGAAGTGCAAATCCCCATGGATCTTCATGGCCGGCATAACCGCACAATCACCTGCCAAGGGATTGGGGGCATTCGACCCCGGACTGGATCCGGGGGAAGAATGGGCCAAGGGTGGGGTGAGGCTCCGCGGGCCAAGCCCTTGGAGCGGGGAGGGACCCGAAAGGCAAATCGAGCGTTCCGCCTGGCTCCGCCAGCGGAGCGCGAAAGACCCGAAAGGCAAATCGAGCGTTCCGCCTGGCTTCGCCAGCGGAACGCGAAAGAGAAGGCCCCCTCCCCGTTCAGGAGACAAAGCCCTTCCCCCATGTGCGACCTGCGCCGCCGAAGGAAGGACCATTCGATCGCGGAATTTGGGGGGTGGCCGGGGTATCTGTGGCGGGCGGGTGGAAAGGAAACCGGGGGCACGGGGCCCCCGGCGTATAGGGAAGGAAAGAGGGATGCAGGAAGCAGGACGCTCCTCCGTGGCGGAGGATGGTCACCTCTCTTCAGATGCACGGGCGGTGCGAAGGTAACGGCCGTTTGCGAGGGTTGGCCACGGGCGCGGCTATCCGCGCCGGCGGTCCTTGCCGTCCATGGCGACGACCCTGCACATCTCGTAAAGGCGGGAACGCGTGGGGGTGCCGATGCGCTCCTCCAGCGTGGGGATCCCGGAGCCGGGGTTGTCGGGGAAGTTGCTCGTGCAAAGGGTGGGCTTGAGCCGGTTGTAGCGCTGGCTGATGAGGTAGTGGAGCGTATCCTGGGCCCAGGGGCTGTTGAGGCAGCCCAGCTCGTCGATGAGCAGGAGCGGGGCCTCCACCAGGGGGCTCATGATGTCGTACTCGGTGGTCTCAGCCTCTCGGTTGTTGTAGGTGTTGCGGATCTCGCGGTAGAGGTCGTTGAGGTCCACGAAGAGGGCCGGAAGGCCCTTGCGCATCACCACCTCCATGAGGATGGCCACGGCCAGGTGGGTCTTGCCGACCCCGCAGGGGCCGATGAAGAGCAGGCCGTTCTTCTCCTCGGGCACGGCGGGAAAGTTCTCGGCGTAGCCGCGCGCGATGGTGAGCGCCTCGTCCTGCCCCGTCCCGGGCTCGGGGCGGTAGCGCTCGAAGACGTACTTGAAGCGGTAGCGCTCGGGGATGCCCGAGGCGGCCATCCGCTCCCCCGCCCGTTCCGTCACGCGGCACTGGCAGGGTTTGGCCACCAGGCGGCCCTCGACCTCCTCCACCAGGTACCCGTGCCCCCCGCACAGGGGGCATCCCGAATTCGTCATGGCCTCTCCCCTTACCGGGGCCCCTTCAGAAAGCGCGGCTCGACTTAGAATTCCAGCGCCTCCACCTCCGCCAATCCGCCAGCCGCCACCGGGCGGGAAGGCCCGTCGCCAAGGCTGCCAGGGTCGCGCCGCCCAGGCGCAGGGGCGGGAGGGAGGGGGCGCTGTTCACCATCTCGATCCCGGGTCACAGGGCGGAGGCCTCAGCCCTCCTTCGCGGCCCCCTTCGGTTCCTTCTGAATCCCATACTCCTTCATCTTCCGCCAAAGCGTGACCCGACTGATCCCGAGCCTCTGGGCCGTGCGATGGATCCTCCAGTCGTTGGCCTCCAGGAGCTTCAAGATGAGGTCCCGCTCCAGGGTTTCGAGGGGCGAGTGGATCTGGAAGAACTGCGGGTTGGGGACCTCCTCCACGGGAGTCGCGAGGGGCAGGTCACGGAGCCGGATGGTGCCGTCGCGGCTGCGGATCGCGGCGTGTTCGATGAGATTCTCCAGCTCGCGGATGTTGCCGGGGAAATTGTAGTCGATCAGGCGCGCCACGGCGTCGGCTTCGATGCTCTCAATGTGCTTGGAGGGCATCTTCGCGGCGACCTTCTTCAAGAAGTGGTCCACGAGCAGGGGGATGTCCTCCTTGCGCTCCCTGAGGGGAGGAAGGTGGATGCGGAAGACGTTGAGGCGGTAGAAGAGGTCACGGCGGAAGGTGCCGTCCTCCAGCGCTGCCTCGAGCTCGCGGTTGGTGGCCGCGATGACCCGGGCGTCCACGGTCACGCTCTTGGACGAGCCCACGCGTTCGAGCTGGCCCTCCTGGAGCACGCGCAGCAGCTTCACCTGCGTGGCCGGCGGCACCTCGGCGATCTCGTCCAAGAAGATGGTGCCCCCGTGGGCCATCTCGAACCGGCCCATCTTGTCCGCGATGGCCCCCGTGAAGGCGCCCCGCACGTGGCCGAAGAGCTCGCTTTCGAGGATCCCTTCGTTGAGCGCGGCGCAGTTGACCTTGACGAAGACCCTGTTCTTCCTGAGCGAGTTGTAGTGGATGGCGTTGGCCACCAGCTCCTTGCCCGTCCCGCTCTCCCCCGTGATCATGACGGTGGAATCGGTCTCGGCCACCATCTGGATCAGCTCGAAGATCTCGCGCATGGCCTTGTTCTTGCCGACGATGTTGGAGAAGGAGAAGCGCTCCTCGGCCTTCTCTTGGAGCTGGTAGAGCTGGGTGGTATCGGTGAAGAGCTCCACCCCGCCCACCACCTTGCCGGCCTCGTCCCTGAGCAGGAGCACGTTGGTGACGCAGCGGATCTGCTGGCCCGACTTGGTCTGGTACCACATCTCCACGCCCTTGAGGTCCCGATCGAGCTGCATGGCCTGCGTCAGCGGGCAGCTGTATTCGCATTCGGAGGTGTGGGTGATGCTCTTGCAGCGCTTCTCCACCGCCTCCCCCTCGGCGTAGCCGAGCAGACGCCGGGCCCGCTCGTTGATGAAGGCAATCTTGCGATCGAGGTTGATGACGATCACCCCGTCACTCAAGTTTTCCAGAATTTTGAGGGCGTTCGGATCACGAATCAGGTCGTTCAAGGATCCCCCTCACCTCCTGGGCCACCGCGCCGGCCTCCGGGCCGGAGCACCGGTGGAAGGCCGTGCCGCCCTTGCAGATCAGGACGTTCGGGCCCTCGCCGCACATGGAGAGGCACGACACGAAGGAGAGCTTCACGCTCTGGGCCGGAAAGTCCCGGAGCACCTGCTTGATGGCCACCCGGACCCGGTCCGGGTTTCCCCTCTTCGAGCAACTGTCCCCCTTGCAGACGAAGACGTAGACCCGCTCGGTGCTCTCGCTCTTCTCGCCCGTGGCTTCCATGCTATCACACCCGCGCCGCCCCGATGGCGCGGGGCAGTGCCTCCAGGAACGCGTCCAGATCTTCGGGGGCCGTCCTCCGCCCGAGGCTGACCCTGAGGGCGCCCGCCGGTGCGAGATCCGCCACCCCCATGCTTTCGAGGACCGCCGGGGCGCCGCGCCGGCCGCTGTGACAGGCCGAACCCGTGGAGAGGGCGAAGCCCTCCGCATCCAGCCTTTCCACCAGCTCGGCCGCGTCCGCCCCGGGAATCGCGAAGAAGGTCGTGTTGGGCAGCCGCGGGACCCGGTCCCCGAAGAGAACGGCGCCGAAGCGGGCCACGAGCTTGGCTTCGAGGCGGTCTCTCATGGCACCGAGGGCCGCTGCCGCCCCGAGCCCGTCCAGGGCCAGGCGTGCGGCGACGCCCATGGCCGAGACGAGGGCCACCGCCTCCGTGGAGGCCCGGCGCCCGCGCTCCTGGCCGCCCCCCAGCAGGAGCGGGTGCACGGGGGCGCCCTCCCGCACGACCAGAGCGGCCACGCCCTTGGGCCCGTAAAACTTATGGGCCGCCACGCTCAGATAGTCGGGCCCGGCCGAGCCCCAGGGGGAGGCCACCTTGCCCATGGCCTGCACCGCATCGGTGTGGAAGAGGGCCCCCCACCTCCGGCACGCGGCTCCAACCGCCTCCACGGGCTGGAGAACGCCGGTCTCGTTGTGCGCCGTCATCAGGGAGACCACGGCCACGTCCTCGCCCATGAGGGCCTCCATCCGCGGCAGCTCCAGGCGGCCGAGGGGATCCACCGGAAGCTCCTCCACCTGGACCCCCATGGCTTCGAGGCGCTCGCGCTGGCCGATGATAGACGGGTGCTCGATGGCCGACAGGAGGACCCGCCGCCGCCCCGGCCGGCCGGCCACGGCGGATTGGAGGGCCAGGTGGTTGGCCTCGGTCCCCGACCCGGTGAAGACCACCTCGCCGGGCAGGGAGCCCACGAGGGCGGCCACCTCGCCCCGCGCGCGCTCCAGCACCTCCCGGGCCGCCTTGCCCTCACGGTAGCTGCTGGAGGGGTTGGCGAAACACTCCCCCAGGCGGGCCTGAAGGTCGGCGAGCGCCTCGGGAGCGAGGGGAGTGGTGGCGTTGCAGTCCAGGTAGATCCGGCCGCCGGGGAGTCTCATGCGCGTCAGTTGTCCGCGTAGAAGAAGCGGTCCAGCTCCTCCTCGATCTTGCGGATGTGACCGCGCTCCTCCTCGGCCATGGCCTGAAGCGTCACCTTGGCGGCCGGGTGGTTGACGATGGCGCAGGCCTCCTCGTAGAAGCGCAGCGCCTCCTTCTCCTTTTCCAGCGCCATTCGAAGGATATCGGCAGGACTCATATTGGGATCCATGGGCCCCTCGCTTTCTAAGGGGGAATTTTAGCGGTTTTGCCGCCCCGGCGCAAAGTGGGGGGATTGGGGCGGGGAGGTGAGGAAGGGATTGAGCGATTGGGTGATGAGGCAATTGAGCAATTGGGCGATGAGGCGATTGGGCAAGGAGGGAGAGAAAACCGTCTTTGCGCCTCGCTTCATCGCTTCTCGCCCCTTTGCGTCTAGCTTCTTTGCGTCTAGCTTCTTTGCGTCTAGCTTCTTTGCGTCTAGCTTCTTTGCCTCTTGCCTCTTTGCCTCTTGCCTCTTTGCGTCTCGCCTCTTCGCCTCTTGCCTCTTTGCGTCTCGCCTCTTCGCCTCTCGCCTCTTTGCGTCTCGCCTCTTTGCGTCTTCCCTCTCGCTCCTACGCCTCCTGCTTCAGCAGAATCCGCCGCCCCTCGCCCTCGCGGCGGGTCCACTTGCGGTCGTCCAGGGCCTCCAGGAGGGGCATGGCGTATTTGCGCGTGATGCCGAGCAGGTCCTTGAATTCCGGGACGGTGATGGTGCCCCCGTGAGCGGCGGACCAGGCTAGGAGGAGGTCCCGGAGGCGGGCGAGGGTCGCGGAGGCCAGGAAGCAGTCGCCACCGAAGCGGACCACCTCTCCCGCTTCGGCCAAAAGGGGCAGGACGCTGCGCACCTCGGGGCCCCAGGCGGCTTCCAACTCCTTGCCCGTCTGAACGGGATTCTCGCGGCTCGCCAGGGCGGCCCTCACCCGCTGGGCCGCCTCGCGTTGTTTGGGCGTGAGCTGGGCCGTGTAACCCGCGAGCCGCAGGCGGTCGCCCTCGGCCTCCAGCCGCCCCGCCTTTACGAGGGCGGAGACCAGATCTGCCCCCCGTTCGGCACCCAAGATCCTGAGCCAGCGCCCGAGCAGCTCTTGCCTGGGCACCCACGTTACCGGCGACCCGCCCTGGACCTTCGACTTCACCCAAGCCTCGGCGCGCCGGAGCCAGGCCTCCGCCTCGGCGCCGTCCAGCCACCAGCGCCCCTCGCCCCACCGCACCAGTCCGCCGGAGGCTTCGGCGCGCCTCGCCTCGATCTCCAGCAGAGGCGGGGTCACCCCCAGCCGGGCCGCCGCCTCGCCCGGGTCCGTTCCCGCGGGGCCGGCCTCTATGAGGAGGCCCGCCAGGCGGTTCCCCCCCGCCAGCGCCGCCGCGCTCCGGGCGTCGCGTTCCCGCTGCCAGCGGCACTTCCTCCGCGCCACCATGAGCACCTCGCCGCCGGCCACCGTGCGCACCGGCGAGGGCAGGCGGAGGATGAAGCGGTCCCCCGGCCAGGCGGCCGCCTCCTCGCCCATCCTAAGCTGGGCCAGCCCCTCCTCGCCCGGCGCTAGCTCCTTCCGTGCCTGCACGTGGAGGTGCGCCTCCAGCTCCTGCGTATGGAGGTGGAGCGTGCAGAGCACGCCCGACCGCAGGGGAATTCGCGCCGATGGAAGCACGCGGACGCGGACCGTGAGCAGTCGTGTCGGGAAGACCGTGGCCGGGGAGGCGGCCATGTGGCCGCGCCGCAGCTCCTCGTGCTTGAGGTCGGGCAGGTTCACAGCGACGCGCTGTCCGGCCGCCGCGCGTTCCACGGGGCGCCCGAATATCTGGAGACCCCTTACCCGGCTCGAACCGCCCCGAGGGTAGAGCTGGACCTGCTCCCCCACGGCCAGTGTCCCGTCCACGCACGTTCCCGTCACGACGGTTCCGAAGCCTTTTACCGCGAAGACCCGGTCCACGGGAAGGCGGAAGGGGCGGTCCTTGGGTGGCTGCGGGCACAACTGGGCCTGCCTGAAAAGCTCCTCGGCGAGCGCCCCCACGCCCTCGCCCGTGGCGGCGCTCACCGGAACCACGGGCAGGTGGCCCAGGCCGTGCGCGGCCAGGAACTCCTCCAGTTCGAGCTGGGCAATGCCGCGCGTCTCGGCGTCCACCAGGTCGATCTTGTTCAGCGCCACCACGCCGCGGCTCACCCCCAGGAGCTCTAGGATCTCGGCGTGTTCGACGGTCTGGGGCATGACCGATTCGTCCGCTGCCACCACCAGCAGGCAGAGGTCGATGCCGGTGGCGCCGGCCAGCATGTTCTTGATGAATCGCTCGTGCCCCGGCAGGTCCACGAAGTGGAGCGTGCCCCGCTCCGTGGCCAGGGTGGCGAAACCGATGTCCAGGGTGATGCCGCGGCGCTTTTCCTCCTCCCAGCGGTCCGCGTCCGTGCCGGTCAACGCCTTGACCAGGAGGGTCTTGCCGTGGTCGATGTGCCCCGCCGTGCCGACAACGACATCACGCATGGGATTGGCTCGTACGCGCCAGGCGATCGACGGAAGACGCGAGATGCGAGACGTGAGATGGGATGAGGACGCGATTAAGCGAGACGCGATTAAGCGAGGCGCAATTAAGCGAGACGCAAAGATGCGAAACAACAGACGCGAGACGCAAAGGCGCTTTTCTTTTTCTAATCACCTAATCACCCAATCGCTTAATCGCTTAGTCGCTTAATCACCTATTCCCCTACTCACCTCATCACCCAATCCCCCAGTCCTCCAAAACACGGTAAGGCCCGTGTCACCGTACTTGTACGAGCGGCCTCGCTCCAGGCCAGCGGGCGTCTCAGGCGGCCTCTTGAGGGCATGCTCCACCACGAGAAGGCCCCCCGGTGAGAGGAGCCCGGATTCTCCCAGCCCCGCCAGGAGATCCGGCCAGCGGGGCTCCGCGTAAGGCGGGTCGGCGAAGATGACCTCGGCGCGGAACCCTTCGGCACAGAGGAGCCTAAGGGCCCTGGCGGCGGGCAGGGGCAGGACCCGGGCCATCTCGGTCACGCCGAGCGATTCCATGTTTCGCCGCAGCGCTGCGACCGCCTGCGCGCGCTCCTCCACGAAGACCACGGGGCGGGCGCCTCGGCTCCAGGCCTCGATCCCTACCGCGCCCGTACCCGCGAAGAGGTCTAGGAAGGCCGCTCCGGCTATCTCCCGCTGAAGGATGTCGAAGAGGGCCTCGCGGACCCGCTCCAGCGTGGGCCGCGTGGCGTCCCCCTTGGGCGCCGCCAGTCTCCGCCCCCTCAGCACTCCTCCCACGATCCGCACGTTTGACACCTCCAGCCAGGCCACGTATTATAGCGGAACAGAGAGCATAGCTACGTAGCCTTGCACGGGGCAACGGAAGGAGGGTTTCATGGGCAGCGTCAATAAGGTGATTCTGGTCGGCAACCTGGGCCGAGATCCCGAACTCAGGTACACCCCCAACGGGGCCCCGGTGGCCACCTTCACCCTGGCCACCAACGAGACCTGGAAGGACAAGGACGGCCAGAAGCAGGAGCACACCGAATGGCACCGCATTGTCGTGTGGGGCAAGTTGGCCGAGATCTGCGGGGAGTACCTGCACAAGGGCCGGCAGGTCTACATTGAGGGGGCCATCCGCTCCCGCACCTACAAGGACCGCGACGGCGCGGAGAAGAGCGTCACCGAGGTCCGCGCCGACAACCTGGTCATGCTCGGCAAGGGCGAGGGCGGCGGCGAAGGCAAGGGCGAAGGCAGCCGCGGCGCCTCGGACAAGGCCCCCGAGTACAACGACGACGACATTCCGTTCTAGCCCTCTTCCACTTGTCCGGCGCCGGCCTCCCCTCACGGGTCCGGCCTCGGACGCACTGTGTCGGGAGCTTCCCGGCGGCCGGGACTAGCACCATGTTTCACATCGTGACCATCGACGCCGGCGGCGACGCCAACCGTTCCTACCTGATCTATCCCGAGCACGCTCAGGAGGCTTGGTGCGTGGACCCCTCCTACGCCGCCGGGGCCATCCTTGATACCTGTTCGCGCGACGGAAAGAGGCTCACCGAGGTCCTCCTGACCCATGCCCACGGCGATCACGTGGCCACGCTCGACCGCCTGCGAGCGGGGCGAGATCTTCGGGTCTGGATCCACCCGCTGGAGGCAGCGCACATCAAGGGAGCCGTGCCTCTTCCCGGCGAAGGTCCGATTCCCGGCCTCGGCGGCGCGGAGGCCATCCACACGCCGGGTCACACGCCCGGTGGGGTCTGCTACCGCGTGGGCGGCGCGCTCTTCACGGGAGACCTCCTCTTCGTGGACTGGATCGGGCGGACCGACCTCCCCGGAGGCGATCCGGCCGCCATGTTCCAGAGCCTGGCGAAGCTCAGGACCCTGCCGCCCGAGCTCGCCATCCACCCCGGCCACCACTACGGGAGCGTGGAGAGCCGGAGCCTGGGGGAGGAGCTGGCGGCCAACAAGTTCCTGGCCTGCACCGACTATGCGGCCTTCCTCCGGCTCCTTCCTGAGCTGACCGCATGAGCGACTTCCTCACCCACGCGTTGACCCCGGGCCATGGCCTCTGGCCGGTCTACGCCTCTCTCCTCCTCTTCGCCTGCCTGAAGTACCTGGTGCCCATCGTGCCTGGCGATCTGGCGCTGGTGGTGGGCCTCTTCTGGATCGGAGCGAAGGACGGATCGTGGCTGGCCGGCATTCTCCTCATAGCGCTCGGCGGAACCCTCGGCTCCCTCGGCGCCTTCGCGTGGGGAAGGGCCTTCGGGACCGTGCTCCTGAAGCGGCCGCGCCTTCGGACCCTGGTGGTCAGGGTCGAGGGGATGCTAGGGCGCTGGGGCGCCTGGCCCCTTTTCCTGAACCGCTTCCTGCCCTACGTGCGGGTCCTCCTCTACCCAGCCGCGGGGATGCTCCGCATGCGCACGGGCAGGGTGGCGGCGGCTGCGGCGGCGGGGAACCTCCTCTTCGGGATCTTCCTGACCGCCATCGCCTACACCGCCGGCCAGCACATGGAACGGCTCACTTCGCTGTACCACCTCTACCAATTCTGGCTCGGTCTCGCCCTGCTGGCGTGGCTGGTCCTCTCCGCCGCCTACCTCTTCTGGAAGAACCGCCGCCAAAGCGGAATCCGGGACTAAGGACCCGCGCACGCGAGGCCGCGGCGGGGAACGGAACGGCCTGGGCAGGCCCGTCCAAAACGGACCGCCTTGCCGGCTCCGAACCCCGGCCGGGCCCTGGCCGCGCCACCCTCCGCTTCGGCCGAAAAGGCAAATGGCATCACTGCGAGCTGAAATTGTCTCGGACGGCCATGGGTCCTGCGATTCAAGTCGGGAGTGGAGCGGCCCGCCGGGACGGATCAGCGCTCGCCCTTGCGGAGGGGTTTGAGGGAGAAGCAGGTGGGATTGGGCAGGGGCATGGCCTCCAGGTGGAGGCCCTCGGGGAGCCGCAGAACCTCCTCGTTTTCCTTGATGTACCGGATAACCTCCTGGGACGCCGTGACCGCCACGTTCCGGGGAGGAGGCAGTGCATCCACGGCCTCGACGATCCTCTGGGCGATGAGCCACGGGGCCTGCACCCGGCCCCGGCCCTCGCAGCAGGGGCAAACGGAGGTCATGACCCGCTCCAGGTTCCGGTGGCTCCGCTTGCGCGTCATCTCCACCAGCCCGAACTCGGAGATGGCCAAGATCCGCGACTTGGCCCGGTCGCGCTTGAGCGCCTCGTTCAGCTTGGCCACGAGCGCCTCCCGGTGGGACTTCTTGGTCATGTCAATGAAGTCGATCACGATGATACCGCCCAGACTCCGCAGCCGGATCTGCCGGACGATCTCCTCCGCCGCCTCCATGTTGATGGCGAAGGCCGTGTCTTCGAGCGAGCGCTTCCCCGTGAAGCGGCCGGAGTTGACGTCAATGGCGACCAGCGCCTCCGTGGACTGGAGCACGATGCAGCCGCCGGAGGGCAGCCAGACGCGGGGCCTGAGCGCCTTCTCGATCTCCTCCTGAACGTGATAGTGCTCAAAGAGCGAGACACGGCGGTCGTCCCACGTCCGCACCCGTTCCGGCTTGTCTCCGAGGCTGGCGAGCAGATCCCGGCAGCGCGAGGCCACCTCGGCGTCATCGGTCAGGACCGTTCCGTCTCCCTTGAGAAGGATCTCCCGCACGGAGCGGCCCACCAAGTCGGCCTCCTGATGAACCAGCGAGGGAGCCTCACAGTGCGCGCTCTTCAGCCAGACGAGGGACCACAGGTCAGTCAGCGCCTGCATCTCCGCGCCAAGCTCGGACTCATCGGCACCCTCCGCCGCGGTGCGCACGATGAAGCCGCCGGGAAATCCTCCCTTGAAACGGCGCACCGTCTCCTTCAAGCGCCGGCGCTCCTCCCCCGAAATGCGCCGCGAAACCCCCACGTGGTCGAGGAAGGGCATGTAGACCATGTAGTGCCCTGGCAGGGAGATCTGTGTGGAGAGCCGGGCCCCCTTGGGCCCCATGGGCTCCTTGGTCACCTGAACGAGGATCCGCTCGCCCTCGCGGAGGTTTTTGACCGTCGGGTTTCGGAACTTGGAGGGGTCCGAGAGCTCCTCGTCGAACAGCTTGAGGGGACCCATGTCGCCTTCGAAGAGGAAGCCGTCCCGGTCCAGGCCAATGGAGACGAAGGCGCTCTCCATGCCGGGGAGAATCCGGCTCACCTTCCCGACGTAGAGGTTGCCCACCAGTCCGTCCAGATGGCTCGGCTCTTGCTGGAACTCCGTGAGGCGGCCGTCCTCGATCACCGCGATGCGCGTCTGCCAGCGGTCCCTGGTGACCAGCAACTCCTGCTTCATGGGTGCATGGGCCCTCGGTCTCTGCCGGGCTGATATTCCGGCAGATGCGCATTGTACCGCTTCTGGGCTGTCTGCCACAAATGAAGAGGGGACGCTCTAAAGTACGTGAGCAAGTCGGAGACGAGAAATGCCTTCCGGTGAAAGGGAAGAGGACGCGCTCCGAGGCGCCGTGCTGACGCGCCCAGCTCCCCGCGCCAGGCCTTCAGTCCCGGCCGGCTAGCTCACCTCTACGGCGGCCGCACAGCCCTCCGCCTCGTCGGCTTGAGCGCCATCGCCGGGCCCGTGTTCGAGGCCGAGGCGCACCATCCGAGGGAGCTCCGGGGACTCGGGGGGGCAGAGGGCGCGGACCAAATCCATGAAGCCGCCATTGCTGATGGTGAGGTAGAGGATATGGCCGTCCCATTTCATGGCGCTCACCCGGCTCTTCAGGTCCAGCGGCTTCCTCTCCGCTTTGCCGGCCCGCCGGACCGTCCAGGACGGGGCGGCCAGAAAGGCCTCCACGTTCCGCCGGAAGGCACGGGCATCCTCCTCGGACAACGCGCCGAGGTCGATGGCGTACCGCTGCTCGGTGAGGGAGGAGAGGGGCAGGGAGTTGGACGGCACCCGGAACAGACGCTCCGCCGCCAATCCGGCGGGCAGGAGACGCCGGAGCCGCTCCAGGGTCTCCTCGAGGTCCAGGCAGGCGGTGGCCGAGAACTCCACCCACTCGGCCGCCCCCTCCACCCCGAGAGGGAGGGGGGCCGGGAACTCGATCTTGGGCATGGGGTGGTGCCCCTGGGAGTAGGCCAGGTGCACTCCCGACCGCCGCAGCCCCCGCACAAGCGTGTGCATGAGGTCCAGGTGGCCCAGGAAGCGGGCCGTGCCCTCCTTCCGGTAGCGCAGCCGGTACTTGGCAAACTGTGTCCGGGCCGCCTCGGGGGCGACGGGAAGCGGCGGCTGCGCCGCCTCCTCACGGCGCCGGAGGAAGGCGCCCTCCGTGCAGGCCTTGGCGAAGGAGGCGCAACCGTGGCAGGCCTCGGGGCCGCACGGCTCCGTCAGCTGGCCCGACTGCGCCCGGACCCATTCGCGCCAGAGGAACTCCTTGTGGATGCCCATGTCCAGGACGTCCCAGGGCAACCGCTCCTTCCGGTCCCTGGAGCGGAACAGGTAGGGCGCCGGGTCCAGGCCGACCTGCTCGATGGCCCTCTGCCACTTCCGCGCGTCAAAGTGTTCGCTCCAGCCGTCCAGCCGGCAGCCCAGCTCCGCCGCCGCCTCCAGCACCTCCGCCACGCGCCGGTCTCCCAGCGACAGGAGGGCCTCGATCTGGCTCGCCTCCACGTCGTGCCACTTGTAGGAGACGGGTCTTCGGAGGGTGCGCTTGAGGGTATCCTGCTTGGCCGCCAGCGACGCGGCCGGCTCCATGGGGCAGAACTGGAAGGGAGTGAAGGGCTTGGGGACAAAGGAGGAGGTGGAGACCGTCACCTGCGGGTTGGCGCAGCCCGCCTGGCGGGCCCGTTTGACGACTCTCCGCGCGAGTTCGCCGATGGCGGTCACGTCCTCCTCGGTCTCCGTGGGGAGGCCGATCATGAAGTAGAGCTTGAGCACGTTCCAGCCGTAGGAGAAGATGGCCGAGGCGGCCTCCTCGAGCTCGAGGTCCGTGATCTGCTTGTTGATGACGTCGCGCAGGCGCTGGGTGCCCGCCTCGGGCGCCAGCGTGAAGCCGGTTTTGCGGCCCGCGGCAAGAGCCTCCGCCAGCTCCTGCGTGAGGGCGCTCACGCGCAGGCTCGGCATGAAGACCCCCACCTGCTGGTGGGCGCCGTCCGCCGCCACGGCCCGGATGAGGGGCTCCAGCCCCTTGTAGTCGCCCGTATTCAGGCTCAGGAGCGTGACCTCCTGGTAGCCCGTGGCCGCCAGTCCGCCCGCGGCCGCCTCGCGGATGGCCTCCGGCGAGCGCTCGCGCTCCGGGCGGTAGGTGAATCCGGCCTGGCAGAAGCGGCAACCCACGCTGCAACCCCGCGCGATCTCGACCGCGTAGCGGTCGTGCACGACTTGGTGGTGCGGCACGATGACGCGCGCGGGGAAGGGATAGCGGTCGATGTCGGGGAGGATGCGCCGCGGCACCGGGAAGGGGGCCTCGGGCGCCTCGGAGCCCACCACAACCTCCATGCCGGTGGCCGGGTCCACCTCCGTCCGGTAGAGGGCCGGCACGTAGGTTCCGGGCACCTTGGCGAGCTCCCGCCAGAGCACGGGCCTCGGCGCATCCTTGAAGGCGCGCACGACCTCGCAGAGTTCCCCGGCGGCCTCTTCGCCGTCGCCGATCAGGAAGGCATCCATGAAGGGGGCCAGGGGCTCGGGGTTGCAGGCGCAGGGGCCGCCCGCCAGGATGACCGGATGACCGGGGCCCCGCTGGGCGGCCCGCCGCGGAATTCCACCCATGGAGAGCATGTGCAGGATGTTGGTGTAGGTCAGCTCGAACTGGAGCGTGAAGCCCACCACGTCGAAGGCCGAGAGGGGCCGCTTGGACTCCAGCGAGAAGAGGGGGATTCCCCGCTTCTCCATCTCCTCGATCATGTCGGGCATGGGCATGAAGACCCGCTCCATCCAGACGTCCTCCCGCCGATTGAGGAGGCCGTAGAGGATCCTCAGGCCCATGGTGCTCATGGCTATCTCGTAACCGTCGGGGAAGGCGAAGGCCACGTGCAGGAGGCCGGGGCGCTCCTCTTTGACCACCTCGTTGACCTCGCCGCCCGTGTAACGCGTGGGCTTGGCCACGCGCGCGATGAAGCTGAGATCCATCCGCTCTCCCTCCCAGGGGCGACTATTAAACCACTAAGGGCAGAGAGAGGGAACAGGCCACCGGGACCCAAATTCCGCGATCGAATGGTCCTTCCTTCGGCGGCGCAGGTGGCACATGGGGGAAGGGCTTTATCTCCTGAACGGGGAGGGCCGTCTCTTTCGCGTTCCGCTGGCGAAGCCAGGCGGA
>Ga0078972_1010435_pt1 | contig 17364 bp, 11 predicted proteins | sample YelNatPaOPGAMG01_FD_67568 | JGI IMG/M metagenome (GOLD analysis project Ga0078972, IMG submission 67568) | Hot spring thermophilic microbial communities from Obsidian Pool, Yellowstone National Park, USA - OP-RAMG-01 (SPADES assembly) (version 2) | ecosystem: Environmental > Aquatic > Thermal... | reverse complement strand
AACTTTTGAATTACTTGGAGTATCAGTACCTCTTCGGCTTATGTAGCCAGCAATGATTTAGCAGATCTGTTATTTCCCTAGGTGGAAGCAGGGTTGGCTACCCGAAGGGACGTAACTTCGGGTTAGTGCATAGAGACGTGAGGTAATTTGTCAAACTAATCTGATATGTGAGTCGTATAAGAGTTCGATACTCCTCGTTATGCATTGGCTTAACGGTCTGTTTTATTATGTGCTACTGTTTTTGGGTCGGGTATAAACCATATTTTTCCGATTTGAGCATCATCACTTTTTGGCCGCGGGTCAGCTTCTCTAACTCGGAAAGTGGTCGGTATGTTCACCGCATTGCCGAAAATCAATGCATGCTGTTTGGGAAGTGCTGGTAGTCGCCGTAAGACAGATTCTGAAATGAATGGAGTCATCTGTTTCACATACATCAGATCTTCTGGATTTTGGATTCGGTGAATGATGAAATTCGAACACTGAGACAAGACCGTTCGAGATAGCTCACTGGGTCGCTGTGAAGCAAGTAGAATAAACAGTCCGTACTTGCGGCCTTCTTTTGAGATCCTTTCAAAAATATGGCTAGCATCGATGGCATAGCTGGATGGCTTATCGGAGATATATCGGTGCGCTTCTTCGAGAACTAGATTGACAGGCTGGCTATTGCGTTCTTGCAAGCGACGTAATCTTTCAAAGATCAACCTTGCGACCACGGCGGAAATAACTTCAACGATCTCGTCTTCGATTTCGTTCATGTCTAAGATTGTGATCTGTGAGCTTTGAGCAGGGTCTTGAGAAATGCCTAAGATAAAATCTACAAATGATTCGATAGATTTCTCATGATCTCTCAATTTATCAGTGCTTAGCCGCATAAATGCATATTCAGGCCGATCGCGAATTGACTTGAAACGAGTAAGTAGCGACGAACAATAATCTCTAATCTGTCTATTTCCGTGAGATTCCTCGTAAAGAATTGCTAGTTCAATTGCTTCGCCTAAATCATTAAATTCAAATATGCGATTCTGATAATCCGGTAGTATCACATTTTCTAAAAGGCACTCCTCCAAGTTTCCGTAGATCTTTTTGCCCTGTTCGTTATCGTTCCTATCCCAGTCCCCATATTTGTGTTCTAGGAGTGGATGAAATACCTCCAGGTTAATTTTAGGTGTATGATATGCTGTTAAGAGAGATATAATTTTATGTGAACTTGCCGGGACACTGTCACCGTTTCTAAGAATTGCTAAACACGCTGAAGCTAGGACGTGATCTCTAAGCTCGGTCAGTTCTGCGTCGTTATTTGAGAATATGCTTGTAAGTCCGAGGGCGATTCGAAGTATAGGTTGCTGTGTTTTATCGCTAGCCCGTAAAAGTAGACCCCATTCTTCTATAGACATAAACCAATGGGGTAGTCGGAAATTCATTGTCAACTCATTGTCATCGGTAGATGGCGGTGTGGTGTCTTGGCCATCTTGTGGTACCAGTGAATAGAATCGCTTAATTGGAGGGGGCAATTTACTAAAAGCCTGTCGGTACTCACCATTCGTGTCGAATATGACAAAGGATGCTCCAAGCGCTTGGAATGCACTCTCTTTTGTGAAGATTGATTGAATGATGCTAGCAACTGTACAAGATTTTCCACTACCAGTATTACCCAAAATTGCGGAATGCCCACCGAAAAACTCGTCAATTCTTGCCTTAACCGCATAGTCGTCAAAAATGGCTGAAGTACCCACAGTGAATGCAGTCGTTACTATCGGACTATCTAGTCGATCTCCTATATCTGAAATGTTATTTGTCTCTGATACATCCAGTATTCGATCGAGATCAGAAGTTTGTGCGTAAAGTGCATCAGAATATAATGGGGGGTATACCGAGACACCAAATCTAAATGCTCCTTCTTGACGTATAGGAAGGGTTCCGACAGGAACGACGTCTAAATACTTGATTGAAACGAGCGCTTGAGTGTCCTGTATCTCTGATTCCAATTGGTTATTTTTGGCTAAATCAGAATCTCTTAAACCTGTAATTTCGCCAATAATATATTCTGCCTGCAAAGGAATCATTATAAATGTTCCAATTCTTGCGACATAGTGTTGATCATCAAATCCAACTAATGTGAAACTATCTAGGGTAGAGCTCAGTTCGATGACAAATCTGTCAGCCGTTACCGAAATAACCTTTCCGAGAGTCCGTCCCCTGCTACTTATTTTCACAGGCTTTCCTGAGTAGTCTTTGGTTCGGCTTTAGAGAGGAATGTGCTGAGGATCTTGTTGATGGCTTGATTAGTATCATCATCGACCTCAGCAGCCATGAAATCCTTGATGAAGGATTCAAAGTAATGTGCCCTCCAGGTTGACGAATCAGACGCGTCTGAGCCATCGTTTTTGGAGCCGTTAGAAACCGAATCTTGTGAGGACATGGCGGATTTAAGATGACTAGATTCTGTTCCGATTATCCAGATTCGAGGATCTGATAGTTCTCGAAGTTTTTTCACTGTCTCATTCATATCAGGGGCAACAAACGCAACAAGCCGAAAGGTTGGGATTGTGAGGGCTTGGAAAACGATGTTGTTTACGTGCTCATCGCCGAAACTGTAACCCAGAGTAATAAGAGCAGTCTGTTCGCGGGCGACTCGAGTTTGGAGTTCACGGAACATATCGGAGTAAGGTGATGCGAAGCTGGCGTTTTGTTTCGCTGGAGTAGGATACACAAGCAAGTTATCACTCGTCGTCATATCCGGTAATGTTTCTACGACTGGGAAAATACCTTCTTGACGCGACTGCCAATTTATTGAGCCATGGAGTTTTACAAAGTAAATTAAGCTGTCCACCGAGCTCCATCTTTTACTCGCCAGGTCCAGTTGCTCTGCCAATGTGTATCGGAAGATTGCAGGGTTAAATCTTCGTTCTACAGATCCTTGGAAACCATTTATGTACGGTATCCCAAGTCTATCCATAGCAGTCTCATTAAAAAGGTCATAATTTGTAGTGAAAACCCATGGCCGCGGGAGAGCCCTATCTCGATGTATTAGCTTTCGATAGAAAGCTTCATAGAGTTTCTGTACTTTATTATCTCCATTTGAGAACTTTCCAGTTCTACATGTCCTTAGAATGTATTTCGTAGCTTCGGAAATGACCTCTTCTACGAAAGGAAGAGCTTCTTTGAGATCGTGTTTATCAGAATGTGTGAGAACGAACCGAGTGTTGAAGAGCAACTCCATTAGCTTTTCAAGATTCGTGGAGTAGCACTCATTGCTAATGTCTATACCCAGGGATGTTTTTAACTGATTACGTACATCGCTTGTCTGATCTTTTAGTGACGCGAGAAAGCCTTTTGCCATCGGTTCCATCGTCGGAATCCCCAATTCTTCCCCTGATGCATCATCTCTATACGAAGAGCAACCGGACCCAAGTAGCAAAGCCAGATTTTTGGAATTGAATATGTTTCTAAGATCTCTCTGAACTTGTTCAATCGCAGCTTCGGAACCATGTTTTTCTATTAAAGATGCAGCTATATTGTTACCACCCTTAAAGAAAGATAGATCTTTATCACTCATCTTGTTTATAATACAACTGTGTAATGGAGTAAGTAGTAGATCAGCTCAAAAATGTATTTTGACTTTTTCAGGAAAAGACCTTTCGAGCGAATATGTCTATCTCTGAATTGATGACTGAACAGCGGCTATTTCTGCGTTCATATAAATGGATTTATTAGTATACATGCTAATTAATTGGCAAAATATTTGATCATGTACTACGGTAAATATTTGTGTTGCCTTGATATCCGACCTTGACGTAGATATCTTCTACTAGCTATCTACCAGTACAAATTCTTGAAACTAATTTGAGTCGAGCTTATATGCGTATTACTTCCGGCGATACCGCTACGATTACTATACTCCATAAAATTGGTTTGATCGAGCAAGCCTTGGAACGTTTCCTTCTAGGTGGAGTTATATTGACCACTATCAAAAGAAAAAGATCTCCTATCCGACTGGCGGTATCTTCTACAAGGATATTTATGCTTAGTGTGCGTATAAACGGAATTAACCATTGCACTTTGACGTGCATATTATCAAGACAATGCCTGGTACTATTGACAAATATAAATGTTTTCAAGTAAGTCTAGAGTCGATCTCGCTATTTCTGCACTTCCTATTGTTTATAAGTCAGGTATTGGAAGTCTTTTCTTTGACCTTCTCCCGATGGATAGATAGCAGATCGGAGTATAGGTAGAATGTGTAAACTTTTCCAATTACTGTAGCACCGGTTGACTTTCGCAGCCTTTCCAGGCATCTATTTTGGAAATCATGCAAGGAGATATTCGGGGATAATTCGAATCGTTAGTGTGCTTAGGGCGAGATTTTACTTTTATAAGATTTAGAACTATTATTGCTTATTTCGAGTCAAGAAAGTCTCTACCTATTGGAGAATGTTATTGCTAAAATATCCATAGTAAAGAAATATGATTGCTCATTTGATTAGAGTAAGTATCACATTCTCTAGTTGCCAGCAAGCTTTTTAGCTGCATATGTCAAGCCGATAAATAATTCGTTATCTATGTTCTTTAAGCATATTACTTGATGATACGGCTATCCATGCTATCAATCTCACATCGTCTTTTTTCAGTGGCGGCAGAGGTTTCGGTGGCAGAGCTACAGTGAGTCCAAATTCTTCAGCAACAGCTTTCAATTTCTTGATTTTGCTCAGGGAATCAAGAGAGTCGTCGGTGAGTATTTCTCGAACAGCACTTTTGATTTCAGGACGCCACCTGCCCAAAAACTTGGCAGCCAACTCGCCTTGCACATCATTTCCTAAAAAATCACCCTCTTTCAGAACTAACTGTGCGGCGTCTCTGAATGCCTTCTCTACGTCTGGCTTAAGATTATTGGGGTCAGAGAGGTATATCCATTTACTATAAGCATCTGTTGAGGCAAGTTCCCAGGCTGAAAAAGCTTTTTCATATGCTAAATCGAGCAGATGTCTAGGGGTTGTTTCGCTTTTTGGGTCAGCATGTATCAACGAAATTAATGTGTCATCATCTAGATTGAAAAGTGTCTGACCGTTTTCATCTATCGTGATTGTAAAATTCCATTCCTCGTCCGTTGGTACCCACCTGAACCACGGTTTTGGGTGAGAACCCATCTTGATGCAAAATACAAAACCGTTTGACTTTGCATTTGGATTTATAAACCCACTTCCGGATCCATACGGCAGGTCCATCACCATACTTTTAGACCTGGAATCAGAAAATGATTTTGTGAGTGTTTTTCGGTATTCTTCGCCAGACAGTGCCGCAGAGTTGTCCGATTTCTCAAATAGGTCTGCTCTTTCTTCCAGGAGCTGTTCGATCTGCTCTCTTGTATCAGAAAGTACTACCTCGGTTTTTGAGATCTGACCCGGTAAGACTGTGCCGGTACCGATAGCTGCATCGGCATAGGCCAGTTTTCGCATCAATGTCTCTTCTAAATGGAGAAGTTCATTTAGAACATCTTCCGGAAAGAAACACCCGATGTATATGTAATCGTGCTTAGATCCGATTCGGTCTATCCGACCGCTGCGCTGTACAAGTCTCATCGGATTCCAAGGAAGGTCGTAATTGATGATTCGTCCTGCCTGCTGAAGATTCACACCTTCCGATAGCACATCAGTGGCAAAGAGCAAGTCAAAGACGTCTTTATTCTTGGGAGTTCCGTCTTCGTTTAGCTCTCCAGCAGTCTCAGGTGCAAAATTGGCGATTTCAGAAGCACGTTTTTGTTGGTTGGTGCCTCCTTTTGATCCAAAAATGGCCGGGGCGATGCGTCCTTTGAATTTAGACAAAGGATCATTATCTGAAGCTGTTTCAACTGCACGTTCCACTCTTTGGTGGAGGTCTTTGATGGTATCGGCGAAGCTTGAGAAAATGACAGTTTTGCGGCGGTTTGATTCGGACAATCCTGAGCCGTCAATCCTTGCCGCTCCAGAAGCGATGGACCTAATCTCTTCAATTAGCTTGTCAACTTTTGTATCGGAAGAAGCGCATACTTGATTTGCAAGATCTCTGAGTTCAATCAGCAAATTTAAGTCAGATTCCACATCTTTACGAAGGCTGGAGACGTGAAAGTTGTCAGAGGGAAGTACCTGTGACATAGATTTTTCGTCTAGACGGGAAAGGAAATCATCAAGGTCTTCTGCCGAAGATGAAGACCATTCTGCCAGGGCTTCTCCGGATAGTACTTTCCCCTGATTGAGTCCTTTCAAAAATGCTTTGTGGGACAAGATCAATTTGCCTAATGTGTTTGAAAGTGCCTCCGGACTGCTTTCCAGTCTTTTGAGAAGAGCTGAACGCAGTAGTCCTGAGTTGGCCATTTGGTATGACTCTAAGTCTCCGGCTTTAAGATATGCGCTTGAGGTATATCTTGCCATTCGCAGCCGGCCAGGTTGATATTGCCCGATTCTATGCAAACTAACAAGGTTTTCACTTTCTTTGATTTCTATGGCCTTGACTACTTTTTGAAGGAGTTCGAGTCCCAATTGGCTAAGCTTGTAATCGATTCTAAATACATTGGGGGCAGGGAATTTGATTGATTCGATCTTCCCGCTTTCCAGTGTCACTTGGTCGCCAAGGTAGTTCTTTTTCACAAATTGCCGAGTACGCCGTACCGCAACTTGATCCATTAGGTCAAACAGGTGCGTGGGAGAGAGACTTTCAGGGTCGATCTGCTGAGCGGATTTGATGTAATCTTTGATCGATGGTATCCCAAGGTGTGCGAATGACCCATCATTTTTAATGAAATAGGAGATCAGAGTATGAAGGTCGTAAAGTGAATTGTTGACAGGAGTGGCCGTAAGGAGCACTATTTTCTTGGGGTTTGGCCCACCAAGCACAGAGACGAGGGCATCTGAACGAAGTGTTGCCGGGTTTCTCAAGTTGTGGGCTTCATCGATAACTACCAGCGCATAGTTGTCGAAATATGACTTGGCATCTTCGATGCCTTGGGTGGCGCACAGTTCTTCATACTTGAGGCGCAATTTTTCATAGGAATATACATCCACGCGTTTTCTCGAAAAATCGTGATATTTTAGGAATGGTTCCCAAACCGATTTCTGAATAGCGGCTGGGCAAATTACAAGTACCGACTGACGGTTAGTTTTTGATGCCCGCATGATGACTTCACCGGCAAGATAGGTCTTTCCCAGTCCTACCTCATCTGCGACCAATACTCCGCCGTTTTGTTCAAGAAGTCTGATCATTCTGGCCACACCATCTTTTTGAAAACTGGTGAGACGCAGACCCGTGTCTACTTCGGTGTCGTTATCTGCGTCTCCATATAACTCGTATAACATTCTTAGAAATATCAACCAAGGAGAGTGCGGTTCCCACCGTTTTCTGTAGAGGTCAGCCAACGGATACTCTTCAGATTCTTCCCAAAGCTTGTCAAACCAGGAACGTACCAGGGTGTTATGCGTCCCTTGGGGATAACCCAGGTTTAGTTCTCGATTGAGAGATAGCCCGGCATAGGTAAAGTTTGCCGATCCGGCCAGTACTCCCGGGAAATGGTCATGTTCAATTATCAGCGCCTTGCCGTGAAGAAAGCCATTGACATAGCGTCTTACGCTAACTCTTGAAACATTGTCTGAGGTTTTAGAATCAAGCCAGGCGACAAGTCTCTTGGCAGCCACGTCGTTCTGTTTTGTAAAGCCAGTGAGATCTCGCTCTGCTTTCATCCATTCGTCATGCTTGGACAGTACTGAAGATATCCATTCCCGGTCATCTGCGTAGCTGCTTACCTCATTTTTGGCCACACCCTGCTCCGGCTCTGCTCCAAATAACAGTCGTACGCGAGGGACTTTTTCGAGTTCGTCTGCGATGAGCTCGAATCCTGAGGGATTAATATAAGCAGAAGCAATTGCAACATCCGGTGGATTTATCAGTTCTTTGCGTGATCCGGAGAGAAGAAAATTGATCGCATCGGCTACTCTTTCGCCGCTAGTAGGATCGTTGGTGGCAAATATAGGAGGAAAGTCACCTTGTGATGCCACATCCTCAGAGCCATTGGTCATAGCTTCTGCCTCCATGTCCTGTAGTGCCTAAGTGTGGTTTCCAGACGCTCTTGGTAACTCCATCCCCTGTGAAACGTCCTAAAAATGTGAGTTAGCTGGTCCTCTGAAAGCTGGTAAAGATGCGCTACCACTGCATCAAGTTCGGCAATTAGATCTTCTTTCTCATTCGGATCAGCAACTGAGCCTAACGCCACACCGACTTCTGCGGCCCATTCTTTGAATCTGCCATCGACCGCTGCCAAGCGTCCTGATATTTTGATGACTCGAAGCCGACATGGGTCATCTAGTGGTGGTCGTGGAATCGGCATTGGGTTCAGAATTTCGAACGACAGACCGAGTTCCACATATCGCCTTGCATACCAGTCAAAAATAATAGAAGAGATCATTCCGAGTAAGAATGCTTCATCTAAAGCCGTGCCACTCCTAGGAAATAGGTAGGGTGCCTTATGGATCATTACTGTACCCGGAGGTATCAGGCAGGCGATCATAGTCCTGGTATCTGTAGCCCTTGCGACATCTCTAAAGATTATCCTTGCCCTTTGCCAGGGCCTGGGTATGAGAGCATCGTCGGACAGACCATAGAAAGCAGAACGTCGATTATTGCGCTGATTGATAAGTTTGTTTTCAAGGAATGCAAACACCTCTTCGGAGTTCGCAAAGGCGTAGGGATCTCCAAAGTCGGGATTCCAGAGATTGAAGGTTCTACCTGCGTAGACCTTTATGTCACCGGTCGGGTGCTTGAGGTCAAAGTCATAGAAGCGTTTCTCTTTGGTGGCCTGAAGCTCAGCAATTGGCCGAAATTCGAAACCTTCTTTCGAATCAAATCGAGGATGACGTCTCATTACAAGGAAGATTTCTACTGATTTTGTATCCGGCAACCAGGGGAAAGCATAGGTGGATGACCATGTCGCAAAGTCCGATGATTTGACGATGATGAGCCGACTCTTACCCTTTTCGAACTCCTCATTTGAATGAAAAGGTCCGGTAAATGACAAAGATTCAGAAGGAGTCTTGGAAATAACCGTGAGAGCGACATTGTATTGAGGATGTACGTCATTGAATACCCAGTGTCTGCTGTTGGCGAGAAGACATACGTCAACAAACGCTGCATTTGTGAGCACTTCTTTTCGCCATTCGATGGTCCCAGATCCCGCTATGGCTCCTCTTGGCAGCACTAAACCCAAATATCCGTCTTGACGCAGTAGCTGGTAGTTTCGCCAGCAGAAAGCTTCAAATAGATCGATATGTCCGGAACCAATACCTGGAAACGGTCCTTTTGAAATTAGATCCCGTTCCGAGTTCTTTTCAAGTAGTGCGTTTTGATATTCTCGAAGCAGTTCTGGATGTGATTCTTGGAATTCGACTAGATTTTTATTTTTTTGGAGTTGGGAATGCAGATGTAATCCTGGAAATCTCATCCCCCACCATTGATCTTCTTCCAGGTGCATCTTTTCCCACGGTGGATTACCAACAAGGACGTCGAAGCCTCCGTTGTCCCTAAGAAAAACTTCCGGAAAGAGATAAGGCATATGGGCAGGTTTGATGGTAGTAATAAGTTCACGAATTTCTGCTTGCTCTGATATCTCTTCAATTACCTTTAGATCAACACCTCCTACAATTTTGACCAGACCAAGCCGTGCTGCAACTGCTATGTCAAATAGCAACTTTGTTTGTTCAGCACGAGTCCTGGCATCTTTGGCAATTTGGCTGGCATATTCCACGTCCTTTGCTGTTGCTTCAGCGGCAGATGCGGACTCAATTAGAAGTTGACTTGCCTTACCTAGTTCGTCTTCGATGGGTGCTCGGAAGAACGATATTTGACCGTTCTTTCCCGATTGTGTGTCGAGCTCTTTCAGGGCTTCATCGATTGTGCCGATTCCGGTAAGCGAATTCGCACACACCAGTCCATGATCCAAAGATGACATGGCAAGTCCAGGGATGAATGTATGAATCCAAATCGCCACTCGAGCCAATTCAACGGCAATAGGGTTGATATCAAGTCCATAGATGCACCGTCGTGCAATTTGGCGCCGAAGAAGAGATGACGGTTCTATCTCTATCTCGGGTGCATTTTGTCCGAGGGCTTTGTTTGCTGAATTTGCCAGAGAGAGAAGCTCATCTTCTACCTGGGGTATTGGATGCTCTGCTAAGAATGCAGTCATCTTGGCTTCGATGCGATCGATGGCGGAAACAAGGAAGTGTCCCGACCCCATGGCAAGATCGGCGACTCGAAAATCAAAAAATTTGCGGGCAGCTGCAGGTCTGTCATCTTTATCTAACAGTGCTAGTACATGTGAGAAGTGCTTATCGAGAGATGGATCCAGCGATCTCTCAAGCAGGTGGTCAACGATGAAGCTTTGAGTGAAATAGGAACCCGTAGATTTTCGAGCACCTGACGCATTATGGAAATAAACCTCACCCTTTCTTGCATTTACTTCATCGACCGGGTGGGCAGGTATCCAGATCTCGTTTTTATCCAGTTTCAGGTCGGTTTCGGCAACCGAGAGAGAGCTTTCAAGGAGACCCTCATAGATTGTCCCGAATTCTCGCACGCTGAGAGAACGAAAGTCCACGGGACCTTCGATGCCGTCTTCTCCTTTATCGACCAGCAGAGCCCGTAATACTGGGACAAATATCTTATTGGGGATGGCTATTTGTGATAACAAATTGCCCTCTTCGTTTTTTGAAGAGAAAAGCCCACCATTGTATGCAGGCACTGACCAGGATGAATCACCACGGTCGATCACACGCCAGACATTGGAAAGATCATCCCAGAGCGAACTTGAAGTGATATCTTCCTCAGCTGACGGTGATTCAAGGAGTTCTTTGGCAATAGTTTTTAGAGCATGACGGTCATAGGTGGGATTGCGCCCGAAGGGTAAAAGAGACCTGTCTTCACCATATGCCTGGAAAAGAAGTCGAAACAGTATGCGAAGAGTTGCGCCATAGGCGATATCTAAGCCCTTGGTATCAAGGTCTAGCCCGAGTCGTGTCATTTCGTTGGCTACCGCTACTGAAAGCTTTGGTACCAAGGTTTCATAGACGCGATCACGGAGTCTTTGACCGAGCGAGACAGCATAAAGTCCACTTGATGTAAGTATATCTTCGGTTGAGCCGTTTGGAGCCAGGGCATTAGCGGAGAAGATCAGAGGCAGTAATGGCTGATATTGTTCGTCGACTAAAGCCAGATCAATTTCCAGATAAGTTTCCGATTGTCCTTTTCGTCCGACACCCTTGTTCGCCTTTGCAGAATAAAGGCGTATTTGCGATCCTCGGAGGGCTATCAACCAGTGCAACTCATTTCGCTGAGCTTCAGAAAGACCCCAGGCAATAGGAGATTGGACAAAACGAGGAGACGATTGAGCAAAGCTTTCTGATTCATCGAGAAGTACTGCAACTGCCCGCGGTATTTGTGCATCATTTTTCAGAAGGATGGCTGTGCTTCCTATCCATTCGGTAGTAAAACCAAGTGATTTGATTAACTGTTCACCGCGCAACGGAAGCAGTGATTCTGCCAAAGTTGCACTGGTTCTCCAGTCTGATCTTTCGGGGGCAGAAGTACGCAAATAGTAGCTGGCAAAGAGACCAGTATTGATGACACCAGGCATTGCAGTTGTCGCAACTGAATCCTGTGCACGAATTAAAATCTTCCTTGCTAATACACCACTTGTCTCAGCAAGTGCGGATTGTAAGATTCTGCTTCCCTGACTCTCAGACAGAGGGCCAAATATTGGTGACTCTTGATTAGGGCCGAAGATCCACAATCTATCACTACCATCCAGTGCAGCAACTGTGAGTGGAAACACCTGCTTCCCAATGCGCGCTTTGTAGAGGTCTTCGAGTTCACTCCGAGACGGTGGGGTCGCTTGATTCCATTTTCCAACTACAATCTGAAGGCCCAAGCCAAGCTTATCTTCGCCGAGATACACTCGTAGTTCTGACCAAGATTTTGAAATTCCTGGAGGAGTCCAGATAATAGGAGCATTTTTACCTTTAAGAGATTTCAAATCATTAGGCACGACTTTCAAGTTACCTTATGGCTGTTACGGATTCTTTGAAATCGCAGAGAATTTTAGGTTTACGCTGCATTTGTTGTTATTGTCCTGCACGTCAAGCGATATGATGCTTAGCATATCAGGGCGGTTGATATTCAGGCAGAATTGATAAATTCTTACTATGGTCGCCGATGATCGTATCTTTAAGTTACTATTGCAGACGACTAGTAAACATCTCTGGCAGACTGGTCCTTCGGGGACCTAAGCGGTGGCCGTGGGCACAGCAGTTCCTATCTGTACTAACAAATCTGCGTTCAATCCAACCAGCAACTGGATAGGACACTACAAATTTGGGGTTTCGACACAACCCCAACAAAGCATTTACTCTATCCCAATGTGTCAATAACGAAAGCGAAACCAAGATTTATTAATACCTCATGCCCTTACTTGGGTTAGAATTGGTTCGAACGAGCATTTCTTTGCTCAAACCGTTTGGATACCATAGATTTGAAGCCCGCAGTCAGCTCTGAGAGGGTCCTTCGGTGGATTCAGGATAAATTAATATCAAAATTTTTTATTTATCCATCAAAAGTTGACATGTCCCCTGTGTCAGTTATTTAGTATTTTGCAAATAGATTCTTCGTCGCAGTCCGCCGGGTCAAACATATTGGCATGTGTTATTAATTTTTCCAGTTCAACTTGAATTTTTCTCAGTTGGCTGATTTTTCCTACCACCTCATTTAGGTGACGGTCCAATAGTTCTTTGACATGATGGCAGGGGACATCTCCGTTTTTTCTTATTGAAAGTATTTGTGTTATTTCTTTTAATGTAAGTCCGGCTGCTTGACTGTTCTTGATAAATTGTAATTGCCTGAGGGCATCTTCTGTATATATGCGATACCCATTGACATCTCTTTTTGGTTCATCCAGTACACCTATTTCTTCGTAGAAGCGTATCGTTTTAGTCGGGCAGTTACTTATTTTCGACAATTCTCCGATTTTCATCATTATCCCCTTGACATTCCAGTTAACTGGAGCATTTACAATCCAGTATAGGAGGAAAAATGGATATAACCGTTTTGTATGTGAAAGACTGTCCGAATCTGGAGCCGCTTATGGAAGAACTATCGGAAATCATCGATGAAAGAGATGACGATTTTGAAGTAAAAACAATTTTAGTTACTTCCGACGAACAGGCAAGAGAACTTTCTTTTCATGGTTCCCCTACGATTTTACTCAACGGGAAAGACCCGTTTCCATATGCCAAAGGGGAAATAGGCCTCTCTTGCCGTAGGTATGAGCATAGACTAAGCGATCCGGTAAGCTCATCTGGCTTTCCCGGCATCGATGAATTGAAGAAAGTTTTGTCCTAAAAGACGTCACCGTAATTTCTCCGGCGTAAGTTTAATATGCAGGTAGAAATAGACATTTTCCGCAATATTGTCGGACAATCAAGCCTTTAGAGGGTTCCCGTGTGAACAGTCGTACCGATATCTCCTTGGGCTTGAGTTTGTTATCATGGATCCTAAAGTGTATTTTTACCGATAAGATAATAAACATACATGGAGATGAAAGGCGTCAATATTATGAGATATAGAACTCTTGCCGACAAAAAAGTAAGTGCAATAGGCCTCGGGGAAATGCCGATGTCAATAGAAGGCAGACCCGATGAAAAGCAGGCGATCGAGACGATACATGCTGCACTTGATGCCGGGGTAAACTTTATCGATACCGCAGATGCTTACTCTCTCGGAGGCGCTGACACAGGACACGGGGAAAGACTGGTTGCCAAAGCTTTGTCTCTTTGGTCCGGAGACAAAGATGAAGTTTTAGTTGCCACCAAGGGCGGACACTACAGGCCGGGTGACGGTTCATGGGATGTAAACAGCAGACCTGAATATTTACGGGCAGCGGTTGAGGCTTCTCTCAGGAGGTTAAATGTTGAGTCAATCGGTTTATATCAGCACCACAGACCGGATCCTAGCATTGCTTACGAAGACTCCATAGGACTGATAAAAGAGTTTCTGGACGCCGGGAAAATTCAAAGAGCCGGTATCTCGAACGCAAACATAGATCAAATCAAGACGGCCATGGCGATACTTGGGCCGGGGAATCTGGCAAGCGTACAAAACCAGTTTTCACTGGTTTTCCGCTCCAGCGAAAACGAATTGCAATTTTGTACTCAAAATAACATCGTTTTTATTCCGTGGAGCCCGCTTGGCGGCATCGGCAGGGCAAAGAATCTCGTTAACAACTATCCTGCGATATTGGAAATAGCGGGAAACCATGGTGTATCACCCCAACAAGTCGTTCTCGCCTGGATGCTTTCACTCGGCGAAAATGTCATACCGATACCAGGTGCAAGCAGGCCAGAGAGCATTTTGGATTCGGCACAAAGTACAGAGCTGGTATTGACAGCCGATGAACTGAAACAAATTGGGTGAATAACAAGGAATAACCGTACAAGCTAGAAGTTTTTTCTGAGCTTATCCAGTTGCCTGCGGTCTCTTTTGGTAGGTCTTCCGGTTGATCTGTCGCGCTGAAAAACAGCTATATCAGCTTCTGCTTTTTCAACATGAGGAGTATTGTCGATATAGCAGACAATGGCCGCTTGATAGCCCACACGTTTTTCGATGATGGAGATCACTTCCAATAGTTTCTCTCCGCTGTGGAGACGAACGTTTATTTTGTCGCCAGGTTTGACCAAAGAAGCTGCTTTTGCCGCTTTGTCGTTGATTTTGACGTGTCCGCCCCGGCATAACTCTGTTGCATCTTGGCGTGTGGGTGCCATCCTAACGGCCCATAACCATTTATCGATGCGTGTAGAGTCCATATGAATATTAAATGTTCTTGTCCCTGAAACTTTAGAACAATCATACCCGGCTCTTGGTGCGATGGCAAGTTTATTTTTATATTACGATTTTCTCAGCTCCCGGCAGCAGAACAACTTTTTAGAGAAGCGTACCTGGCGGTAGCTAAATATCTGAGATGCAGGAAATGAATTGATACGACATGAAAGTCTCTTTAGTAACACTTTCAGTGCTTATTTATCTTCTGTCTCTCCAAGAAAAATATTTAAACAGTTTGACGGGGGACCAATTTTAGAGTAAAGTAAATTGTTACAGAAAGTTTCTGTAACAATTTACTTTACAATCCATAGGGGGTTTCATGAAAAAAGTAAAATGGCGGCACGGCTATGCGGCAGCTGGCATAGCTGCTTTGGCAGTAGGGCTTGCGATGCCAATTTCACTTGCGTCTGCATCGCCGGTTCCGCCGGTTAACCCCGGTCATTTGCATCTGCAGAGACCGGTATTAGGTCACTTACCGACAATTACATTGCCGGGTACTTCATCGGGTACTTCATCATCTGGTACTTCATCATCCGGGACTACTCCAGCACCTCCTTCTTGCAACAACACACCACAACCTCCTCCCATGTTGCATTTTCCCGGTTTCCCGCATCCAAAATTGCCGGGTACCAATTCATCCGGTACTTCGTCCTCCGGCACTTCATCATCGGGCACTTCGTCCTCCGGGACTTCGTCATCAGGAACAGCTTCAACCCATGCACTTGGTAATGCCAAATTGTTTGTCCCGCCCGTACAGCGCTGTGCGATTGTACAGGCCAGACACCTTTTGCGCCACGGGGATGTAAAAGACGCAAAACTGATTACAGCCATGGAAATGACGCCGCAAGCCGTTTGGCTGACCGGCGGTACTCCGGCACAAGTCGAAGCTCAGGTAAAAACCACTATGTTCGAAGCTGCTATGCAGAGAAGCGTTCCGGTATTCGTGGCATATGACATTCCCGGTAGGGACTGTGCCCAATATTCTGCCGGAGGGGCTTTGACAGAAAGCGCCTACGAAGCTTGGATAAGTGCGGTGGCGGCAGGTATAGGCCAAGGTAAAGCAGTGGTTCTTTTGGAGCCGGACAGCTTGGGACTTCTTCCTTCCACTTGTTCTGCCAGCAACTATCCCTTTACCGATACCGAGCGTTATGCGGAGTTGAACTACGGCGTAAATGCACTGGAACAAGACCCGCAAACAAGCGTTTACCTTGACGGAACTCACAGTGCTTGGCTGGGCGTCGGACAAATATCTCAGGAATTGGTAGAAGCAGGTGTCCAGAGGGCACAAGGATTCTTCCTTAATGTTTCCAACTATCAGCCGACACCCGAACTTATCGACTATGGCACCTGGATTTCCGATTGTATTGCTTTTGCCAATGACCCGGAGCAGGGAGGATGGCGCTTGGGACAATACGGTTATTGTGCAAGCCAGTATTACCCGGCTACCCAATCAAACTTCAGTACCTGGGGTTTGTCAACGGCTTGGTATGCGGCAAATATGGGAACTGCCGTTGCCACAACGCATTTCGTCATCGACACAAGCCGTAACGGGCAAGGACCCAATGACATGTCGACATATGCCGCCGCACCGTATAACCAGCCGGCAAGCGTTGTTTCAGCTCTTGCCAGCGGAAACTGGTGCAATCCTCCGGGATCAGGACTTGGCTTGGCTCCCACCACCGACACAGGGGTTCCTCTGCTCGATGCCTACCTTTGGGTAAAGACACCCGGCCAATCAGATGGTCAGTGTGACTCTGCCGGAGGGGCAAGGGCTTGGGATTACAACGACTACACCCAACCGGGTTGGCCGACAACCTCAAGCGGACAGGCTGCCTTTGACCCGTTGTGGGGAATGGTAGACCCGGCCGCAGGTGCCTGGTTCCCGCAGCAAGCACTGCAGCTTGCCCAAAATGCCAACCCCGCTTTGCCGACAAAAGGCGTTCCGGCTTTGCCGATGCCTGGTCTTGGCTTCCCAAGAATGGGCCATTTTCACAGATAACAGGTAAAACTGTTTGCAGAAATATTGATAAGTAGTGAGCAAATGGATGTACTTTTCTCTCCGTAATCTATCGGGGTGTAAAGTACATCCATTTGTAATTTCATAAAAAATTTACCCTGAGTGCAACACCTCAGATATTTGTCGGCCTCTTGATTATGGCGGAGTGAGCAAAACGGTCAAAAATATATCCTTGCTGTCAGCAAGGATATATGCTAAACATCTGCTTGGTTACAGCAATTTATGGTGTTGTGGTTGAACATGAATCGGGCCAGGTAATTTGGCTCTTCGGTTTTTAGCGGGATTTACGAATTCCAGTTTGGTCTATTTATAGAGTTTTTACGCATCTAAGTGACAGGGGTGCATGTATTTTTGATCTGTGAAAAACAATAAACATAACACCCCTGTCATTTCTGATCCTAGCCAGATTTGTAGCGCATTAGTTGGTTTAAAAGACATAAATATTCTCTATTACTCTCGAT
>Ga0078972_1010434_pt1 | contig 17366 bp, 9 predicted proteins | sample YelNatPaOPGAMG01_FD_67568 | JGI IMG/M metagenome (GOLD analysis project Ga0078972, IMG submission 67568) | Hot spring thermophilic microbial communities from Obsidian Pool, Yellowstone National Park, USA - OP-RAMG-01 (SPADES assembly) (version 2) | ecosystem: Environmental > Aquatic > Thermal... | reverse complement strand
GGTTCTGGATGGTGAACTGCACGTTTACAACCTGCCCCGTCTGCGGATTGGAGTCGTCAATAGTGAGTGGCTGGGTCAGCTGCAGGTCACTGGGCTGTGCAAAGATAATGAACGAGATGCCCTGTTGCCATTGGACCCAGCGTGTATCATCCGCGCCCGTGCTGAACCAGTTTCGTTCCTGCACCTGGAACCAATCGCTGCTGACGGCTGTGACCCAGGCCACGTGCCCGTAGACGCCGGCTCCACCCACATAGGAATGCCACACGGCCACCGAGTTGACGACCGATGGATCCAGCTTATCGACCACGTACAGGCCGTCGTTCAGGGCGCCCTGTCGCCAGTCGGTGGCGTTACCGGGGAACCAGGGCAGTTTGTGCCCGGCCTGGGCCGCCAGCTCCCATGCTCGATAGGTGCACTGGGTGCTATCGTCATAGGGATTGCTGCTGGGGATAGCGTACGCCGCATCCTGAGCGGACGACGCGCCCTCAGCTTGGACAATTGTGACTGGGCCTGCGGTTAGGTTGGACCGCAGCAGGACCAGGCCCAGAGCCATTACGCCCGTCACGAACCAGCGTACGGCGTCCTTCCGCTTGTGAACCAACACACCCCTCATTTCCAGGCATAGACAGGTCCGAGACCTCCGGGATCCTTACGACTTGATCTATCCGTCCATTTCAGCCTCCACAGCTGCGGCTTCGGGCCAGCCTGACCTTGATGGCGCGGACCTGGTAAGGCTTGATGTCGAGGGTGACCTGATTGCCATCAAGGGGCAGGGGCTCGGCGCCGTCCTCGATCAGGTTGCAGGCATAGACCCCTTTGACCGGCAGCCCAAAATGCAGGGTTACCCGCCCGCGCTGGTTGTAGCACTCGTAAAGCCGCAGTATCAGCTCCTCCGCATCCTCGGCTACCTTGACCGTCTCGATGACGACATGGTCCGCGCTGCATGTGACCAGCGACCAGCGCGGGGGGAGCATCCCCCCGTGGGGCTCGACCATTGTGGTCCCCAGCGGCAGGTTAAGGGCGTAGGCCTGCTGCACTGTGCCGTGCCGCCAGTCGCCGCCATGCGGATAGAGCGCATAGGTCAGCTCGTGGTGCCCCTCATCGGCGTGGGGGTCAGGAGATGCTGGCGAGCGCAGCACGGTCAGCCGCAGGGTGTTGTCCTGCGCATCGTAGCCGTACTTGCAGTCGTTCAGCAGCGATACACCATAGTCGCCCTCCGAGAGGTCCGCCCACTTGTGGGCTGGCACCTCAAAGCGCGCCGCATCCCAACTGGTGTTGCGGTGCGTCGGGCGCTGCAGGTTGCCGAACTGGATCTCATAGGTTGCCTGCTCGGCGTGTACATCTACCGGGAAGGCCACCTTCAGCAGCACGTGCTTCTCTTGCCATTCGATCTCCGTCTGGAAATCGATGCGCGGCACGGCCTCGTAGATATAGATGCGTTGCACCAGCGCCGAGTTCAGGAGCGGGCGCCGCACCTCGACCCCGGCCCGCAGGGGCCCTTGTTCGATCACGCACACCGTCGCCGGCTTGGTCAGGGGGTAGCGTTTCTCCTCATAGTCCGTGTTAATGTCCCAGGCGTCCATGGTTGTGCGAGGGCGATCGTCGAAAGCCTGCCACTCGTTGGCCACAACGCCTGCTGGCAACACCTCGCGCCCTCGCTCCTTGTCGTACAGCGAAGCGATCTCGCCCCGCTCGTTGAGCTGCACGCGGAAGAAGCGGTTCTCCAGCGCCTGCTCGCTCACGGCCAGCGTGCTCGCCTTTGCTGGCTCGGGTGCCGGCTCCAGGGTATAGACGGCATAGCCATAGGCAGGGACGGCGCGCGCATCCAGCAGATAGCGCCCATTCCTCAGCGCCTGCAGCGGGCGCCGGTTGCCCGCGGCGTCGACGGCCTGCAGGGGACCCTGTTCGCCCGGCTCCAGCACGGCTACATCGTCGCGCGCCCAGGAGGTCGGGTTGTAGACCAGCACTCCCCGCCCCGGCACATTCGCGGACATGGCCAGCGTCTGCAGCGCCCGGCTGCGCACGCCCTCGCCCAGCTCGCGGATGCGCGCGTAATCGCGGGCGCAGTCCTCATAGACGAGCCCGATGGAGGACCCCGGGAGGATGTCGTGGAACTGGTTGAGCAGTATCATCTCCCAGCCCTGGTTGAGCTGCTCGCGCGGGTAGGGGGCGCCCAGCCAGTTGGCCATTGCCGCCAGCCACTCAGCCTCGTGGTAGAGCAGCTCGCTCTTGCGGTTGTTACGCTTATTGCGCGCCTGGGTGGTATAGGTGCCGCGGTGGAACTCCAGGTACAGTTCGCCCACCCAATGTGGCCACTCGACCTCTCGCGCCGCCAGCCGCTGGAAGAACCCCTCGGCCGTGCCCAGCACACAGTGGGGAATGCCGGGGAAATCCTGCAGGCGCGCTGCCGTCTCCAGCATCTCCTTGGTCGGGCCGCCGCCGCCATCGCCGTGGCCATAGGAGAGGAGGATCTCGTCGTTGAGCCCCTTTTGCGCATATTGGGCCCAGCTGCCCACCATAAAGCGGGGGTCGGTATCGGCGTTATAGGTGTAGAACCAGCCCCGGTCGCCCGTAGAGCCGGTGGCGAAATGGGTCAGGATACGCGTGCCATCGATGCCCTGCCAGTGGAACGTGTCGTAAGGGAAGCGGTTGATCTCATTCCAGCTGATCTTGGTCGTCATAAAGTAGCGGATGCCGCAACCGGCCATGATGCCGGGCAGGGCCGCCGTATAGCCGAACACATCGGGCAGCCAGAGCAGGTCGTTATCCACGCCAAACTCGCGCCGGAAGAAACGCTTGCCGAAGAGGAACTGGCGCACCAGCGACTCGCCCGAGGGTACGTTGGTATCCGCCTCGAGCCACATACCGCCGGTCGCCTCCCAACGGCCCTCACGCACACGGGCCTTGATCCGCTCGTAGAGGGCGGGCTGGTCCTCTTTCACATATTGGTAAAGTTGCGGCTGGCTCTGGAGAAAGTGATAGCCGGGATATTGCTCCATCAGCCGCAAGGCGGTGGCAAAGGTGCGCGCCGCCTTTTCGCGCGTGACGTGCAGCGGCCACAGCCAGGCTACATCGATATGCGCGTGGCCCACACTGAGCACTGTTGGCTGGCGGCCGTCGTCAAAGGCGGCCAGCTGCGCCCGCAGGTGCTCTCGCGCCCGGGGCAGTGATGCCTGCCACTCCGCGCCCCAGGGCTGATGCGCCTCGACCATGAGCAGGGCCTCGTTCAAGGCATTCAGCACCGTGCTGTGCGCCAGGCTCTTTTCATCCAGCAGCTGCGCCGAGTCGAGGGCTGTCTTGGCGTCGAAATAGAGGCCCTCCGCCTCACGGTTGATCACCGCCAGGTCGGCGAGCCCAAAAGTACGCAGGCCCGGGTTCATGCCCGCAAAGGCCTGCACGGCAATGCTATACTCCTCACCGCCGCGAGCCTGCCCGGTCAGCAGCACCTCCCGGTGGTGCCGGTCCACGGCCTGCACCGGTGCGCCGTCGACATAGACCAGCGCCTCGGTGGTGCCCAGGCCATCCTCCACCACGCCGGGCAGGTAGAAATGCAGGCTCAGCAGCAGGCACACCGGCTTGCCGGCCCATTCCTCGGGCACGCGCACCCGGCGGCGAAACCACGCCCGTTGCATCGACCCGCCCCAACGCTCACCCACGCGCAGCTCCGGCCAGGCCGCATCATCATAGCCGGGCGCGGCTGCCGTTGTGGGGAGCGGGCCATTGTGGAACCGCCATGCGGCGACGGGCAAGCGGGGTTGGTAGACAGCAGTTTGTAGCTCGCGGATACGCCGGTCCAGCTTTTCCAAGAGCAGGCGGATCAAGCAATTCTCCTCGGTTTTCAGGGGACCAGGGGTGAGGCGGCTCAACCAGCCGGGTCCGGGCGGATAGATTAAGAAAGGGGAGTTACCTCCCCCAATGCACATAAGATTTTAGCACAGGTTAACGTTGATGTAAAATGGAGGAACTGCTGGCGCAGGCGCCTGCCCATCCTGGTGGCGGTACTGTAATCTCTCGATAAGCCATCAAGGAATCTGGTGTGTCAGGTCCTGATTCTTTGCCCCCTTGGCGCTTTGTGGTATCCTTGCAGTGTGCGAGCAACCTATTCCATTTCAGCGCCGCAAGGAGGTGCTCTATGCGTATCGGTGTCTTCACTGCTCTTTTCCAGGCCCTGCCCTTTGAGCAGGCGCTCGACAAGGCCGTGGCTGCGGGCGTTTCGGCCGTAGAGATCGGTGCCGGCGGCTATGGGGGTGGCCATCATTGCCCCGTGGATGAGCTCCTGGCCAGCGAGGCCAGGCGGGCCGAGTGGCTGGGCGCCATCCAGTCTCGCGGCCTGCTCCTCAGTGCCCTGAGCTGCCATTCCAACCCTATCCACCCCGACCCGGCCGTAGCCAAAGCCCACGACGAGGGCTTTCGCAAGGGCATTCGCCTGGCGGAGCTTTTGGGCGTGCCCGTCGTCAACATGTTCTCCGGCCTGCCCGGCGGCTCGCCCAAGGATGTGAGCCCCAATTGGGTCACCTGCCCGTGGCCGCCCGAGCATACGACCATGCTCAACTATCAGTGGAACGATGTCGCCATCCCCTACTGGAAGGATGCCGCCGCTTTTGCCGCCGACCACGGCATCAAGGTCGCGATCGAGATGCACCCCAACATGCTGGTCTACAATGTGGAGACGATGCTGCGCCTGCGCGAGGCGGCGGGGCCGTCCATCGGCGCCAACTTTGACCCCAGCCACCTCTTCTGGAACGGCGCTGACCCGGTGGCCGCCATCCGCAAGCTGGGCCCGGCCATCTTCCACGTGCACGGCAAAGATTGCTACGTGGATCCACTGAACGTCTCGGTCAACGGCTGCAACGACGCCAAGTCCTACACCCGTATCGCCGAGCGCGCATGGACCTTCCGCACCATCGGCTATGGGCATGACACCAAGGTGTGGAAGGATATCGTCAGCGCCCTGCGCCTGGTGGGCTATGACTATGTGATCTCGATCGAGCACGAGGATGGCATGATGTCCAACGACGAGGGGCTGGCCAAAGCCGTGGCCGTGCTGAAGGAGGCCGTCATCACCGAGCAGCCGGGTGAGATGTACTGGGCGTGATCAAGGAACTGGTATGGTCTGGAAATAGCGGCGGGGTACGGATTTCACCACAAAGACACAAAGAACACAAAGAGGGACGTGTCTCATATGAATACATCGCCGGTGCCTGCACAGGGGAGATGGGTAACGCCCTGCATCCGCCTTCTTGAGACGAACAGATCCAACCAAGCACCGTCTTTGTGTTCTTTGTGCCTTTGTGGCTAAAATCGTCTCCCCATCATTTTCATCGTGTGTTGTGCCCAATCGGGCATGGGCGACCGGTCTGAATTGGAGGAATCCTTTGTCTGATAGCAGGCGTAATTGGGAACTGACCATCCTCGACCCCCTGCCTTTTGTCAAGACTGACCTGGGCGGCGGCCTGGGTGTGGGCGATGTCGATGGCGACGGCAACCTGGAAATCGTCGCCAGCGGCACGGCGGGCTTTGAGTGGCTCCGGCCGGCGACCGGCGAACGGGGCCTGATTGCGGGCGACCGGGTCTACCAGGTGGGTGTGGCGATGGAGGATGTGGATGGCGATGGCTTGCCGGAAGCGATCGATGGCGACTGCGACCCGCCAACTTCGATCTTCTGGTTCAAGCCCGGGCCAGATATCCACCAACCCTGGCAACGCCATGCCATCGACCCGGCCGTCACCGGTTCGCCCCACGACCTGATCTTTGCGGATGTCGATGGTGATGGGGAGAATGAGCTCATCGCCAATGCCATCGATGACGGCCCCGGGCTCTACCTCTACAAGCGCACCGCCGACCCCATGGCTCCCTGGCGCAAGCATTGTGTCCAGAGCGGCCTCTTTACGGAGGGCTTGGCGGCGGGCGACCTCGATGGTGACGGCCGGCTGGAGATCGTGGCTGGTCCCGACTGGTACAAGGCGCCGCCGGAGGGGCCCTTTGCCGGCCTCTGGCAGCGGCGTGCCCTGGCCCCGGGCTTCCGCGAGATGTGCCGCGTTGCGACGGTGGATGTCACCGGCAACGGCCGGCCCGATGTCATCATCGTCGAATCCGAGTTTCCCGATGGGCGCCTGAGCTGGTTCGAGAACCGCCTGCGGGAGGACCCGGCGGCGTCCTGGCGCGAGCATGAGCTGGCGCAGGACTTGAATTTCGGTCACTCGCTGCAGGCCTGGCGCGACGCTGCCTCGGGCAAGGCCTTTTTCTTCCTGGCCGAGATGGCTCGCGGCGGCTATGGCGCTCCGCCCAACCACGACGCACGGCTCTTGCAGTTCAGCACCGCTGATGGCGGTGGCACCTGGCAGCGCGAGCTAATCTACCGGGGGGCCGGCACCCATCAGGCGCTGGTCTTCGAGATGGACGGGCAGGGCGCCCGGGCCATCGCCGGCAAAGAGTGTTTCCATCCCCAGGTACAGCTCTGGCGGCGGCTCGAGGAGCCCTCACCCCTCAGCCGCTTCCGGCACCACCTTCTGGATCGCGACAAGCCCCACACCGCCACCGATATCCTGGCCGTGGATGTGACCGGTGACGGCCGGGCCGATGTCGTCTGCGGCCGGTGGTGGTATCGCAACCCTACCTGGGAGCGCTATGAGATACCGGGCATCTACCAGGCGATCAATGCCTACGATCTGGATGGCGACGGCCGGTTGGAGCTGGTGGCGACGCTGCGCAACCCTCAGGCCAAGCACTGGTACGAGGGCCTGACGAGCGACTTGGTGTGGCTCAAGCCGGTGGACCCGCTCCAGGGCCTGTGGCAGCAATATGCCATCGGCCGGGGCCATGGCGATTGGCTGCACGGCTCGCTGGTGGCGCCTATCCTCCCGGGTGGCGGCCTGGCTCTCATCATCGGCTACCACGATGCCGATGAGGTGCCCGGCCATGGCCCGGAGTTGTTTGCCGTGCCGGCCGATCCGCGGCAGGGCCCTTGGCCGGTGCGCCTGCTGGCCGATCTGCCCTATGGTGAGGAGTTTGCGGCTGCCGATATCGATGGCGACGGCAGGCTGGATATCGTCGCGGGTTCCTGGTGGCTGGAGAACCGGGGAGATGGCACCTTTGCGCCCTATCGCTTCGTGGATGGGTTCAAGGTGGCCCGCCTGCGGGTGGTGGATGTCAACGGCAATGGCCGGCCCGATGTGGTTCTGGGCGAGGAGGACCTGGATTTCGAGAAGCGCATCTCGCCCTTCTCGCGAGTGGCCTGGTTCGAGAATCCCCCCGATCCCCGGCAGGGGCCCTGGAGCGCCCACATTGTTGATAGCGTTCGCTGCCCCCATTCCATTGATGCGGCCGATCTGGATGGCGACGGCGAGATCGAGATTGTCTGCGGCGAGCACGATCCTTTCAACCCCTACCGCAGCCGGAGCCGCCTGCTGGTCTACAAGCGGACCGAGCCTACAGGGTGCGGGGCCTGGGTGCGGCATGTGGTCGACGCCCGCTTTGAGCACCATGATGGAGCCAGGGTCATCGAGCTGGCCCCTGGGCGGTTCGGCATTCTGAGCCACGGCTGGACCGACAGCCGCTATGTGCACCTCTGGGAGCTGGAGTAAGCCTGGAGTCTGGCACTCCAGCCCCCCCTTGCATGGGGAGATATGCTATGGCGATGCCTGGCTTTACCAAGGTGGTCATCGGCGAGCTGGAGAATGACGTCGAGTCCTCACCTATGAATACCTTCCTGGCCGTGGGTGATGTGGACCGGGACGGGCTGCTGGATGTGGTCGTCTCGGGCCGCAATGGCAAGATGGCCTGGTTCCGCAACCCTGGCCCCGGCCACGAGCGTGAGTGGGTGCGCTACCCCGTGGCTGATGTGCGCAACATAGAGGCGGGCGGCCTGCTCGCGGACCTGACGGGCGAAGGCTACCCGGCGATCATCGTCGGCGGCGACTATCGCTCCAATGAGATCCGTTGGTGGGAGAACCCTGGCCCCCGGGGGGGATTGTGGACGGAGCGGACCATCGCCCGGTTGGATTTCAAGTTCCACGACACGGCCCTCGGTGATATCACCGGCGATGGCGTCACTTCGCTCATCTTCTGGAACCAGGGCTCCGGCCGGGCCGGCGCCAATCTCTACCGTGTGCCCCTGCCCCGGGACCCGCGCGTCACCCCGTGGCCTGGCGTGGAACAGATCGCTGCCGGCCGGATGGAGGACGGCCAGCCTGAGGAGGGCCTCTGTGTGGCCGATATCGACGGCGATGGGCGGAATGAGCTCATCGCGGGCACCTGGTGGTACAAGTGGGTGGGTGGCCGTTGCGAGGGGCATCAGTTCGCGCGGGGCGTGATCACGACGCGGCTGGCGGCGGGAGATATCGACGGCGACGGCCGGCTGGAGGTCGTCCTTTCCGAGGGCGATCCCTGCATCTTCGGCCGGCCGGAGGGCGGCAAGCTAGCCTGGTACAAGCCGGGCGCCGATACCCATGCTCTCTGGCACGAGCACGTTATCGAGGACCACCTCATGGATGCGCACTCGCTGCAGTTGGGCGACGTCTGCGGCAACGGCTGCCTGGATATCTTTGTGGGCGAGATCGGCGTCAAAGCCACCTTCGAGACGCACAAGCCACGGCTGCTGCTCTTCGAGAACGATGGCCGGGCCGGCTTTACCCGCCACGTGATCGACGAGGGCACCGGCACCCACGAGGCCGTCCTGCGCGATATGCGTAACCGGGGTGTGCTGGATATCGTGGGCAAGCCGCTGCACGGTGCCGAGCGCTGGCAGGTGCATGTCTGGTATAACCAACGCGGGGGGCCTGTGCAATAGGCTGTGCACTCCATGCAGCGCGCGCACCAAGAGCCGGCCCGCCCTCTCCAACGGCTGGCACACGCCTTGCTGCGTGGCAGGTGGGCGTGATGGTGGGTAGCATTTCGGCTGAAATGCCTGGGCCGCCACGCTCGCACATATTGGTCGTTGTGGAGGATACGGAATGTATCAGACAACGGGCAACGCGCAGCTACGCGCATTGCATACTTCGGTTGACGCCCCGGCCGTCGATATCTATATCAATGGCCTGCCGGCGATTACCAACCTGGCTTTTGGGCAGGTTAGCAACTATGCGTCGGTTGCGGCCGGCAATCAGCGCATCCAGTTGTTCCCCGCCGGGCTGGGCGCGGCGGGAGGCGCCGTCATCGATACCTACGTGGATCTCTTGGGCGACCAGAGCTATACCCTCGCCGCGATTGGCCAACTGGGAAATATCAAGTCCGCGCTCCTGCTGGATACGACGCCTGCCCCGAGCTCGGACATGGCCAAGGCGCGCGTTTTCCATGCTTCGCCTGATGCGCCGGCCGTGGATGTGGCAGTAAAGGGCGGCCCGGCCCTGTTCCGCCATGTGTCCTTTGGGGAGGCCACACCGTTTGTGGATCTATCGCCCAGCATCGTCAGCCTGGAGGTCCTGCCCAGTGGCAGTGACAAGAGCATACTGTCGATTCCGGATTACTCGATCGAGGGCGGCAAGCTGTACACCTTTGCGGCGATGGGCAAGATCGAGGGCATGCCGGCCTTCTTCGTCATGCCCATTGTCGATGTTGTACCGGTCCGCGTGACGATGTAACGGTTTGTCGGAGGGGCTGTGGGGCCCCGGTAGGGCCTCACAGCCCGGTATGGGCCTTTAGAGCCGAGGGAGAGAAGCCATGTCATCCACGGTCCCGTTCGGCAACGACCCGGCCAAGATCGAAGGCTATCGCGCCTTCTGGGAGCGGCGCAGCGCCTCGCGCCCCCTGGTCGGTTTCTCCCTGAAGAGCTGGTTTCCCCTGCAAGAGTTTGCGGCCAGCGCAGCCTGGCAGACAGCTGCGGTTCTGACCCCCGAGATGATCGAACCGGAGGCTTTCCTGGACGATCAGGAGCGCTTGCTGCGGGAGGGCGAGGTGATCGCGGACGATATTCTGCGTGGAGCTTCACCTTCGCAGGCAGTGCCCTGGCTCGATGGTATGCTTGGCGCTACCCTGCGCATTCTGCCGGCCAGCATTTTGGGGGTGGAGCGCAATCTGCCCTGGGAGGCGCTGGAGGGGCTCCGCCTGGACCCCGAGAGCCCCTGGTTTCGCAAGTATGTGGACTTTATCACCAGCCTGGTCCGGCGGTCCGCTGGGCGCTACCCGGTGAGCCACGGGACGCTCATTGGCCCGTCGGATATCGCGGCCCTGTTACGCGGCCATACACAGAGCATTTTCGATCTCGTCGCCGAGCCAGAGCGGACGATGCGCCTGCTCCGGCAGTGCGCGGGCATCTTCCGCCAGATCACCGAGGAGGCCTGGCGACATATCCCCCTCTACCATGGGGGCTACTATGACGCCCAATATCAGCTGTGGGCGCCTGGGCCCATCGTGCGCCTGCAGGAGGATGCCTCGGGCGTCTATTCCCCCAGGCTCTACCGCGAGCTGTTGCAGCCAGTGGACCGGGAGCTGGCCGGCCATTTCCCCAGCGCCTTTATCCATCTGCATTCGACCTCGATGTTCCTCCTCGATGCTTTCCTCGAAGTCGAGGAGATCCGCTGCTTCCAGGTCAACTATGAATTGGTCTCAGGTGGGCCGCCGGCGGCAGGGATGATCCCCTACTGGCGCCGGATTCAGGAGGCCGGACGGCCCCTGCTCATCCGGGGCTCTTTCACCCCCGATGAGCTGCGCCTGCTCGCCGATTCCCTGGAGGCGCGCGGCCTCTACCTGTATATCATGGTCGAGAGCCTGGGGGAGGTCGAGACGCTGAGGCCCGTGCTGGGTATGTAGGGGGTGCCAACAAGGCTCTCGATCAGTGTCGTAGTGATGGCTTTAACGTCTAGTGTGAATTGCGCACAGGCTCTCCGTCAGTGTCGTAGTGGCGACCTTCAGTCGCCCGTCTCCGCGTGACCTTGGGAGACGAATGGCTGAAGCCATCACTACGACACTGATCGAGGGTCCTATAATCATTTCACATCGCTATCGGGGTCCGGGCAGATGATTGGCATTCGTCCGGCTGCTGGCGAGTTGGGTGCTGCAAGTGCCCTCTCGCTCGACTGGAGCATATCGTGACCGGTAAGGAACGTGTTCTGGCCTCTTTCCGGGGCGAAGAGACCGACCATCTGTGTTGGGCCCCGCTGATCGACGGCTATTTTACGTCCTCGCTGCCCGCGCAGGGGTACCCCGAGCACAACGTGCCCGATGCCCTGCGCCTCGTAGGCGCCGATATCATCGAGCGCCACAGCCCGACCATCCGCCGCGTGGAGGACGGCACTATCCAACGGCGCACGGAGTATCGTGACGGCGTCGAGTTGGAGATCGTCGAGACGCCCGTGGGCGCTCTGACGACGGAGCGGCGCAAGACCGACACCGGGCAGACCACCTTCATCACCAAGCGGCCGATCGTCACTGTGGAAGATGTGCGGGTCTATCAGTACATCACCGAGCACACCCGGTTTGCGGCCGATTTCGCTGCGTTTCGGGAGCGGATGGCCCTGATCGGCGACGACGGCATCCCCACCAGCAGCGGCCCGCTGACGCCGATCCAGGCGTTCCTGCAGCACCTGTGCGGCGTGGCCGATACCATCTACCTGTTGATGGATTACCCGCGCGAGATGGCAGAGTGCTTTGCCGTCATGCACGAGCAGAACAAGGAGGCCTACCGGCTGATCGGCGAGAGCCCGACCGAGGCGGTATTCATCTATGAGGATACCTCTTCCACCGTCATCAGCCCGGAGTACTATGCCCAGTACTGCGCCGCCTATATCGACGAGTACGCTCAGATTTGCCATGACGCCGGCAAGTGGTTCATGACCCACATGTGCGGCAAGTTGTCGGCGTTCAACAGCCGGCTCAAGGCCGGGCAGCAGGACGGCATCGATTCCGTCTGCCCGCCGACGACGGGGGATATCTGGGCGCACCAAGCGCGCGCGGCCTGGGGGCCGGGGAAGGTGATCATCGGCGGCCTCGAGCCCCCAGCACTCAAGCGCATGACTGTGGCGGAGACGCGCGACTATGTGACTCGCGTCCTGGACCAGATGCCCACCTTCCGCCGGTTCATCCTGTCCACGGGCGATGCCACATCCCATGGCACACCGGTGGAGAACCTGCGGGCGATCTCGGAGGTGGTGGCCGCATGGGGGTGGAAGTGAGGGCGTGACTATTCAGCCTGTCATTGCGAGCGCAGCGAAGCAATCCCCCAATTGGGTAGGAGCCAAGCCCCATGGCAAAATGCTTCCAACAAGATCATGCGTAGCACGACTTTCCTGGAAACCTAGCGCCTGCCCGGTATTGTCCCGACCGATTGGAAATCGGGCTCTCAGGGCCTGCGGGCCGATTGTCGGCCTTCGCCGACAGGGTCCGGGCTTCGTCCATGGAGATGGACGACCGGCGCGCACGCCCCATAGGGGTGATTTCCAATCGCCGGGGCTTTCGCCCGGATGCGGTCGGATGGATGCCGAGAAGCCCAGGGCCAGCATCAGCAAGCGCTACGCACAATTAACTTGGAAGCATTTAGTTGGGGATTGCTTCGCTGCGCTCGCAATGACAATGTGGGAGAGAGGGGGAGCCGGATGGAGTGAAAAGCGTATCCGTGTCGTAGAGGCCATCTTCACTCCATCCGGCTCCTCCTCTCTCCCACACCACAAACCGATAGCGCCGCCAATAGATTATGGAGGGCGTATCCATGGCCGCTGCACCCCTTGTTGATCAGCGGGTCGAGGTCGTCACCGTGTCGGACGACCTGGTGCGCGACTCGCTGCGCATCCTGCTGCCTGTCACCCTGCTCTTGATGTGGGGCTGGGCCACGCTGGCGATGCTCCTCGATGAGCGCCGCATTTTCCCGGCGATCCTGCTCTTCGCCGTCTCGGCATTAGGCTGTTGGGAAGCGTACAGCCTGCAGGCAAGGTGCCTCCTGTTGGCGGTGGTGGCGTACCTGGCCGCCCTGGTTGCCGACGTCACCGTCATTGCGCTGCTCTTTTTCAATCCTTCGGTGCTCTATCTCTATCTCCTCATTGTGCTCATTGCCGCCGTGCTCACCTCACCCCGGGTCGCCTGGGGCATGGCGATGGCCAGTATCGTCCTCGTGCTGGCCGTCGGCTGGGGTCAGCGCCTGGATTTCTGGGAACTGGCTTCCCCCGTTATTCTCATCCTCATGACGGCTCTGACCTCGTGGCTCAGCTCGCGCCGCCTCTACACCGCCCTCGATTGGGCGCTCAGAATGACGCAGGAATCGCAAAAGAACGCGGAAGAGGCGCGCGAGCGCCGGGCGGAGGTGCGCAGTATCCTGAAAAGCCTGGAGGAGGCCTATGTGCGCCTGGAGCGAGCCAACCAGGCGCTGATCTTTGCCCGCGAGGCGGCGGAAAAGGCCTATCGCTTCAAGGCCGAGTTTGTGGCCAACGTCAGCCATGAGCTGCGCACGCCCCTCAACCTGATTGTCGGCTTCTCTGAGATGATGGCGACCGCCCCCGAAAGTTACAAGGGGCGCCCCCTGCCCAGCCAATACCGGGGTGATGTGATGGCCATCTATCGCAGCGCCCGCCACCTTTCGGACCTGATCGATGACGTCCTCGACCTCTCGCAGATGGAGGCCGGGCGGTTGCCCATTGCGCGTGAGGAGGCGGACCTGGGTGAGGTTATCCACGAGGCGGCGGACCTCATCCGCGGCCTGGCCCAGGCCAAGGGCCTGCGCGTGATTATTGACCTCCCGCCTGCGCTGCCCCGCCTGCAACTGGACCGCACCCGCATCCGGCAGGTGCTCCTGAACCTGCTCTCCAATGCCACTCGTTTCACCGACCAGGGCCATATCCGCGTGCGTGCGCGGCTGGAGGGCGAGCTGGTGCGTGTGACCGTGGAGGATTCGGGCCGCGGCATCGCCCCCGAGCGGCTGCAACAGGCTTTCGAGGCTTTCAGCCAGCTCGATGACGACCGCGCCCGCCAGGGCACCGGGCTGGGCCTGGCGGTGAGCCGCCGGTTCGTGGAGCTGCATGGCGGCACGATGTGGATCGAGAGCCAGGTAGGGGAAGGGACGACTGTGGGGTTCAGCCTGCCCGTTGCCGAAGAGGGGGAGGCAGCGTCGGACCTGGTGCGCACCCGGGCGGTGGCCCACGGACCTGAGGAGCGGCCGCCTGTGCTGGTGCTGCACGATGACCCGCATGCCCTGGCGCTGCTGCGCCGCTATGTGGAGGGCTATCGCTTTGTGCTGGCCAATTCTATCGAGCGTGCCGTCGAGCTGCTGCGCCAGGGGCGGCCCCTGGCCGTGATCATGGAGAGCGCCTGGGGTGCGCATTGGGCGCAGGCAGCGGGCGCAGGTCTGGGCGAATCGGTCCCTGTCATCACCTGCCCCCTGCCCAGCCTGCGCCAGGTTGGCCTGCTGCTGGGCGCCCAGGATTACCTGGCCAAGCCCCTGCGCCGGGAGGACCTCCTGGCTGCCCTGACCCGCTTGCCCCGGTCCCCGCGCAGCGTGCTGGTGGTGGATGACGACCCCAACTTTTCGCGGCTGCTGGCGCGCATGCTCCGGGCGCACGATGCGATGGTGGAGGTGCTGATGGCTTCGGGTGGCGAGGAGGGGCTGAGCGTGGCGCGCTCGCGCCGGCCGGACCTGGTGCTGCTCGACCTGTTGATGCCGGGTTTCAGCGGCTATGACTTTCTTGCTACGGTGCGGGCGGATGCGGCATTGGCCGGGATGGCGGTAATCATCCTCTCGGCGCGCTCCTTTGAGCTGGAGGCCAGGCCGCTGCCGGGGGCGCTGCGGCTGGAGAAGGCAGGGGGACTCTCGCTCACCGAGTTGATCCAGGGGATTCAGTCGCTACTGGCCGTCGTCACTGGCCCGGCGGTAGTGGCCCAAGCCAGCGCTGAAGCGCCTGCAGCAGGTCCTCCTGGCGCACGGGCTTGCTGATATAGCCACTGGCGCCCATGCTGCGGGCCAGCTCGCGGGCGGGCAGCACCGAGCAGACGATGACAGGGATGTGCGCGGTCGCCGGCGCCGCCTTGAGCTGCTGCAGCACCTCCCAGCCGTCGCGGTTGGGCATCATCACATCGAGGGTGATCAGGAGTGGCTGGAGCTCTGCGGCCAGCTGCAGGGCCTGCGCGCCGTCGGTAGCGCCCACCACCTTGAGCTCGTGGCCGGCCAGGTAGCGCTGCAGCAGCGCCACCAGGTCCGGATTGTCGTCGATGACCAGGATGGTGGGCTGGCTGGCCGCCGGGAGGACGACCCGCGCCTGCCAGCGGCCCTCGGCGCGGCGGATCTCCAGCCGGCTGCCCTGCGCCTGCAGGAGCGCCTGGCAGACCGGCAGGCTGACCTGCGCCTGGGCCTCGATGGGGGGCGCGATGGGGCTCGTGCGGCTGACGACAGGTGATTCGGCAATCTCCAGGTCCAGCCCGGCCCCTGCCGGCTGCACGGCGACCAGCAGATCGCCGCGCGCTACCGCGTCGAGCGCATGGGTGAACAGGTTGAGCAGGGCTTGGCGCAGCAGCACCCGGTCGCCGCGCACCGCCGGCCAGGGCGCGGGCGTGGCCAGGCGGATGTGCACGCCCGTGCGCTCGCTGATGGGGTGCAGCAGCTCCAACACGCCCTGCAGGATTTCCAGCAGGTTCAGGCTCTCACTGTGCACCGTTTGTCTCAGGCGAGCCACCTCGGCCTGGGCGGTCAGCAGAGGGTCGCTCGCTGCCTCGCCCGGCGGGGGCGCCGCACCGGCCTCGGGCTGCGCACCCGGCAGTTGGTCCTGCAGGATGCGCGCCACCGCCTCCACGCCGCGCTCGACCTCGCGATAGGCCTGGCGCAAGCCCAGGGCGCGCATGGCGGCGATCTCTTTCAGGGGCACACCATCGACATAGCGGAAGGTCAGCATCGAATGCGCCCGCGCTGCCTCCGAGGCGGCATCCGAATCGGACTGCGGGCGCAGCGCCTCGATACAATCCAGCAGCAGCCGGCGCAAGCGCTGCCCGCGCGTCACCCGGTCCAGGTCGCGGCCCGGGTCCACCAGCGCCGCCAGGGGGTGATTCTGCAGGTAGGCGTGGTCATAGAGGTGCGCGAGGGCATTGCGCACCTGGCGGAGGAGGGCGGGTGGAACATGAGCGTTCTCGGCCATAGCCCCTCGTTGGCCACTGTCAAAAAAAGGCAATTACAAGACAAAAGACTGCTGGTGTATGCACGGTGGTACAGGTACAATAGATGCAGGTCCTGGGCGAGCTGGCCTCATATCAGGTTCGCTCTGATGGCCCTTGTAACTCTGGTATTATAGGTTGTGAGGCCATCAGCAGCAACTTGTACTTGACCAACTCCACTTGCTACCGTGGGGATGCCTCGCCGGCCGGGAGGCCATCCTTTGGTGACGAGGAAGATCGGGAAGGAGGTGATAATAACTCGTTCCTGTGGGCCAAGCGATCACGCCGATGGGCAGGATTCTGCTATGGCATCGACGATTCCCTGCTAGCATTGCGGATGGGCTCTATCCGCCAACCCTGACTGAGATGTCAGATGCGCCACCCTATGTGGGGATGTCAGAGATCTCGCTCTGTCACCTCGACGGCAACAGGCACCGCCTATAGGTTACTTGAAGAGGAGAAGGTAGACATGACTGGCAAGAGTAATATCCTCAGTCGCCGGCAATTCCTCAAGAGCATCGTGATCGCAAGCGTTGCGGTTTTCGCGGCCGCGTGCGCCCCGGCGACCCAACCGCAGAAGAAAGAACAGCAGGGTACGACCGAGCCGGCGAAGGCCTCTGCGCCAGCGGATATTCGTATCTCGGCTTGGGGTGATGTGACCGACAAGCAAGTGTACGAAGCTATTGTGGCCGACTTTGCCAAGGCAGAGCCGAATATCAAGGCAACTGTTGAGCAGTACCCAGGTGGCTACTATGACAAGATCCAGGCCAACTTTGCTGCAGGCACCTCAGCCGATATCCTGTATTTCCAGGGGTGGTCCTGGCAGCCCTTTGCCGACAAGGCGCAGCTCTACCCGCTGGATGACTATGCCTCTAAGGATGGATACAAAGAGGGCTGGCCGGACATCGAGAACTATAACGATAACACGAATTGGTACGGCAAGCGGTACATGTCGGTGGCAGATACAGGATCTGTCGTCATGTTCTACTCCAAGGAACTGTTCGACAAGGCGGGCGTTCCGTATCCCAAGGATGGCTGGACCTATGCTGATTTTCAGCAGGCTGTGGAGAAGACGACGCGCGAAGAAGGGGGCACCAAATACTACGGCTATGCCCAAGCCGGCGGCTGGAACGGTAACTATGGTCGCTCGATCCATTGGATACGCATGAACGGTGCCCTTGAATGGGACCGGATTGTAGAGCCCAAGAAAGCCAACTTCCTGGATGATCGCATCATCGAGGCTCTGCAATACACTATCCCCGACGTGATCAACAAAGGCTTTTGTCCCTCTCCAGCAGCGATCCAGG